>VTLG01009287.1_pt1 | contig 50402 bp, 80 predicted proteins | sample 4694571 | NCBI WGS metagenome assembly VTLG01 (sample SAMN12604809, study PRJNA352737) | marine metagenome | biome: ENVO:00000447; feature: ENVO:00000209|ENVO:00000569|ENVO:01000036; material: ENVO:00002151; isolation source: viral sequences binned using virsorter ... | reverse complement strand
AGTTCAACGATTTAACGTATATTATATTATACCATAAAATTAACTATTTGTCAAATTAACTTGATCCTTTTCCTAAATTAAATGTAGGATCTAGATCTTTTGGGTCTTCAACTCTCATAGTTATTTGATCATCAAACAGTAAAATTAATCTTACACCTTTGTAAAAAAGCTTTGTACCTGCATGTTTACCATAACATACATAATCTCCTATACTACACCATGCTCCAGCAGGAAACTTATCTTTATCCAGATAAGCTAAATCACCAAGAGCTATAACTTTACCAACAGTTGTAAGATATGATATATCATCCTTTGTTGAGTCTGGTAAAAGAATACCACCTTTTGTTTGGCTCTTCACAGATACTGGACGTACCAGTACATGAAATCCCGGTAATTCGGGTAGTACTTCTGGATCGTCTACTTCTTCTGGATCTGTAATCCATAGATTATTTTTAACTGCTTTACCCATTTGTACTTGTTGCATTTTACTCCTCATTATCTCCATAAGTTCGTTTTTTAATAATTTCAGTAAGATTGCCTCTGGCCCATTCCAGACCTTGTATTGAACCTACAAGCTGTCTATAGTGTGCATAATCTTCAGCATTCCCACTGGCTAATGTAATTCTGAGTTTTTGAATTTCATCATTAAACTCCTGAACCACCTCATCCCAAATTTCCATTGGTTAGGGTTACTTGCCTTTTATAGGATTTGGAAATTTAAATTCATCATAACCCCACTCATTAAGGTCAGCTACCATTTCCCAATCTCCGATACAATCACTCTTGAAAGGATCTCCATAAGTTACTGGTTTATCAGAGCTTGTTTTATTATAACTAATATAGCCTTTACCTTTCTTCATCTGTGGAATTTTTATTGTCTTCTCCATTTTAGTTCTCCTCTTTAGATTGTTCTATTGCCATTCGTACAAGAGCATCAAGCCCTTCACGATCATCTAATGAATCCTGTTTCAATTCTTCAATACCTACCTTGGATAAAACTTCCATTTTCTTTATATCCTTTTTACTTTCTCTATCCAGTGCTGCTTTTTCTTTCTTGAATTTTTCGGTAGCACCATCTTTTAACATATCTATGATTTGCTCATTTTCCTCAAGCTCAAGTTTTTTAGTCTTGAGTTCCATCTCAGCAGCCTGAACAACTGTATCAGATTGTAGCTTTTGTTTCTCTAATTCTACTTTAGCTTGTTCAAGAGCTACTAGCTGTTGTTCTGGAGACTGAGCTATACCCATAGCCTGATTAGCATTCATTACTTGTTGAGCAGCTTGAGCCATAGCCATTTCAACTACAGCAGGATTCTGTTGCTGTTCAGGAGGTAATTGTTCTATAGCTTGTTGTGCCATACCATTCATTTGTTCCTGATACTTCATAACAGAATGTTCCTGTATGTTAGCTTCAAGTAAGGGACGTAATCTCTGCATGATAGGATTAGCTCCATTGGCAGGATCTTGTAGGTATGCCATCTTGGTTTGTATATGAGCATCATGATTTTGCCCCGGAAAGGCTGCTATGGGTATTCCCTTTGTAGCAGCCATTATATCAGAAACCGGGTCCATAGGCTTCGGTTCTATCTTGGGAGGTAAAATCTCTTCAAGGTTTGGCATGTTGGCAGCATGAAGTATTGTTCTGTTCAGGGCTTCAAGATTAAACATACCGGGGGGTGACTGTTGTGCCATCTGCAAAGCCATGTTAGCCATCATCATACGGTGAGCATTGCTAGGTATGTTAGGATCTGATACAGGAACAATATCTACTCTTCCATCAAAATCATTTTTAAATATACTACGATCTTCAAAGGGAACATCATAAGGATATTCACTGGGAAGATAATCATAATCTATCTTAGCCAGTATTCTAAATTCATCTCTTTGTGATTTATGTACTCGTTTATGGATAGCTGTGAAGAACTTACTACTAGCTTCAAGGAGGGCCATCGTTGTTCCAACGGGTCCATAGGAGGCAGCATCAGAAACAATCTGCTCTGTGCTGTCTGCAAACTTCTGACCAGCAGAAGCTACAAATTGTAACATCTGGAATAGAGTAGAGGAAGGCTCTTTATAGGGGAGAGGAATAATAGCCTTTGCAAGATCTACTCCAGTTGCTTCAACCTCCTTGAACTCACCGGGGGAAATAGGTTCATTGTCACCAACGATTCTAATTCCCTTGGCCTTGAAACCTCCGGGTAAATTAGCAAATTGTCCTGCATCGATCAGGGATCTCATTGCAGCCGTTGCACTCATTGTTAAATTACCAAGGAAGTGTATCAAGCCCAATCCATAAAAACCAAATCCGGGTACAAACCTGTAATGAACAAAGTGACTTCTCTTTTCCATATTAGGATCATTCTGTTCATAGTTTCTACGAATACTTAATATCTGTCTGCTTTGTTCTTCTACTGTTACGATATAAGGCAGAGACTGATCTTTACCTTCTATATCAAGATAACAGTGCTGTTCAAGTAAAATATATTGGGGATCTTTATCTGAACTAGGAGATAGTCCTAGTATGGTATCCATCTTTGCTGTGAATGATGTTACATTTGTCTGATTAGGTTCAGGTAAATCTACATCTTTGTAAACATCAGCAATAATATCTTTCTCTAGTTCTACTGGACTACGATAAATAACATGAGTATATCTATCTGCATTCCTAAGATCAGTAGCAAAGTAAGATACATAGAATTGATCTATAGGTATAAATTCAGAGACAGGACGTTTCAGAGTTGAGTCATAATATATTTTTTTGAAAGCTGATCCTATGATGGGGAGATGGAACAACATTCTTTCAAACTCATCAAAGTATTCTGGCATCTGCTCAGTCAACTGATAGTTCATAAAATTCTGTACTCGATTAGCTTGTAATTCTTTTTCGGGTGTATGCTTACCAAGTATGTTTGCTTTAACAGGACCAGAACTAGGAAAGAGTTCTCCTGAAGCTTTAGACTGAAATTTAACTGCTGACTCAATCAGTAGTGGGTGTACGGCTGTACATGCTCCTTCAAAAGGTTCTGATCCCGGTTGAAGTTTAAGTCCCAGTAATTCAAAACCTCTTTCAAACATAGACTCCCATTCACCTCTGGAATCCTTATCTGCCTGATAGTTTTCTATTACGTCACTGGCTATTTCATATAACTGTTGTTCCTCCAGTGTTTCACATAGATCACCATACCATTCTGCAATATCTTCAGAAGGCTGCATTGTAACATCTTCACTTGCAAAATCAACGATAACTCCACCATCATCAGCTACTTCAAAGGTAGCATCTATATCTGTATTCTCTACTGGAGCTAGAGGAACTACATTAGATACTTCCTCTGGTATTTTATCAAATGGATTTCTTTCTGTTGCCATGTTTTATCCTAACAATTTTTCTCTATCTGAACCATAAATATCATCAAGAAGATTACTTAGAAAAGTATTACTCTGTATTCTTGTAGAAGGTTTTGAACGTCTGGCTAATAATCCTTTCATACCTGTTAAAGGTTCTTCCTCTGTTATACTTTCAGAAACAGATACCTTTTGTTGAGGTATACGTCTACGAATAGGAGCTTCTACATTTTCTCCTTCCATAGCTTCATGATCAAATCCCGGTGAATCTTCAGGAGATATAGGAGTAACAGTACCATCTTTATTTACATGTACACCTACACCACCTACTGTTCCTGTTCCTATTACATTACTTGATAAGAAGTTTATTCCTTTTGCAAGCATACCTCCGGGCATATACCAAGGATAATCTATTCCACTATAAGGAGTAAAATCTTTAATATCTTTTATATCTTTAGCAGCATCTTGAAGTTCTTCTCTTGTCATTTCAAATTCTTCATCATCATCTAGACCAACAGCTTTATCATCTCTTGCAGCTTTAAATTTATTTTGTAACTGTGTACTTACAATATCAAAAGATTGTTGCATAGCTTTTCCTACTGGATCTCCAACTTGAAAACCAGCTATTAATGCAGTAGGATCTTGATCAGCAAACCATTTATCATAATCTTTTTCAGGATCACGAGAATATCTTCCTGCTGTATTTCTCCATGTACCATACCCTAGTTGATATGCTTTATTCATTAAATCTGATTGTTTTTCTGTTACTTTTTCATCACTTGGTCTACCTGTAAAAAAACCTTTAGCTCTTTCCATAAGATTCTGATCTCTGCTAACAAGTTGATCAAAAGCTTTTGCTCCTTGTTCCCCCGGATCATCACCTTCTCCAAATCCTCCTACAACAGGTGTAAAAGTACCTCCTTGATCAATACCAATTTGACCTCCTCTAACAGTTGTTCCACCTACTATATCTGCACCACCATCATCTTGATAAGAAGAAAAATCATCAATAGCTGGTGAAGTATCCAGAACAGAATAATCGTATTCGTCTGTTTCTTGATAACTGGGAATACCCATTGGTCCGGGTTTACCACTACCACCCATAGCTTTTAAGACAGAAGCTTCATCTGGATTAATCCATGCAAGACTGTGAGGCTGTCCGTTTATATTAATAGATTTCTTTAAGTTTGATAAACCACCAGCCATTATTTTTCCCCCTTTTCTTTTAGATACTACTTCACTTAAACGTGGTAGATCAGATGTTCCTGCTTTTTTATTTATAGCTTTAACTTCTTTATCAGATAAAACTCTATTTACTTTCATTTCTCCACCAATGATCCACTCACCTTCCATATTAGGATTAGTTTTATATCTATAATTTCCCCCTGTAGGAACTTGATCTGTTATATGGGCTGTTTTAGCTTGAATACCCTTTCCACTTTTTAAAGGAATAGCTCTTTTTATAGCTTCTGTTTGCCAATCAACATCATCTGCAAATTCAACTTCAGCCCAGACTTGATTTTCTGGACGAACATTAGGTTTCTTTATTGTTTTATCCTTTGTTAAAGTTTTTAAATTCCATTTATCTCCAATATGTTTAGCTATAGGAATATCTCCTGCATGAAATCCGGGTCTATATGCTAAATCTCCTAATGAAGATTTTACTTTTCCAGTTGAAGAACGTAATCCTTCTTCTGCTTGTATCCATTTATTCATTGCTATTGGATTATTATCTCCCATTTTGACAAACAATGGAAATAATTCTCCTGTTTTAGGATTTCGTCTAAATAATTTATAAGCCTTTATTGTTTTTTTAGGGGATATTTCTCTAATAGTAGCTTTTGAAATTTCTTCTGCTTCACCTATCTCATCTATAACTTTTTCTTTATCTCCTGTTCTTAATTTTTTACTTATATCTACAGGCTCATCTAAAGATTTTAATCCTCTTTCAGGTCTGACAAAATCACTATGTGGTCCTGTGTACTTCTCTGGATCTTTACCAAATACTCTGCTTGGAGTTTTAGGAAGTTGGGCTTCTTGTTTAATTCTTCTAATTGTTCCCGACATAATATCTTCAGGCACACTCTTAGATGCACCTTTTTTCAAGGCTTCTCTAGCAGCTATCTTAAATAATGATGTTAATGCCATAGTATTCCTCTTTTACCCCTGCATCTATTATACCATAAAATTAACTATTTGTCAAGTTAGAACGTCCAATAGGTATTTTTCTCTGCTCTTGGCTCATCTTCCCATTCGGGATCTTCGGGATGAGTAAGATGCCAAGACTCCTTCATATAGTGAACTGCCATTGTCAGAGCATCTACCTGATCATCATGTGCAGCATTGGGAAACCTGATAAGTTCCTCTATGAGATCATCAGACCACTTTTTATTCTTGGGTATCCATACTCTTCCTGCTTCCATAATAGGAGATGCTGCATATACTCTGGCAACCTTATCTCTGTCAGGATTATATTCCATTACTGGTAGCCCTGCCCTTCTCATATCCTGTATGAGGGATTGTCCACTGGCTTTCTTCTCTACCATACAGACATCAGGTCTATGTTCATTGTAGAGTTTCTGTGCAAGTCGTCTAAGTTCAGGGTATTCAAACCTTCCCTTGATATTTCCCAGCAGTATTAGTTGGGGAACAAAACTCTCATACCCTTGTTCATCCTGATCATACATGTTGAATATACCCCATGTCTGGATTACACTAAAGTCTGCCGTCGTTCTGGTAGAAAAAGCAGTATCATAGGTTTGTATGAGGAAATCACAGGTAGGGGGATCAGGTTCCTCCCAAGATTGCAGCCATTTTTTCTTTATTAGTCCTCCTTCTTCAGGAGTTGGGTCTTGCATGTAGAGTGAGTTCCAGTATCTGCTGCCATTACTGGCTCTGATCTCATTTTCATCTATTTCAAGGATGTGTGCTGGCTTCCATTCAGGAAAATAACTGCCACCTACTGGTAAATCCAGTAATTCTGCTGCTTCTTCGTCCAGCCATGCAGGTATTTTCACTACCTCCCAAGGAATTGTCTGGTATTCACTCATATCTTCCTGTTGTTTTAAGAGCCATCCACAAAGATCATCATAATGATACCTTGTATTTATGATAACGATAGCACCATTGGGCATTATCCTAGTTCTTAGGCCAGCAGGATACCATTCCTTTACATACTTACGTCCTGTTTCGGAATATGAGTCCTCTTCAGACATAACATCATCAAGTATAGCTATGTGAGCACCTCTACCTGCTATCTGTGAACGTACACCAGCAGCATAGTAAGTACCTCCTTGGTTTGTTTTCCACTTACCTGCTGCCCTTACATCACTTCTAAGGTGAACACCACTAAAGATTTTACTAAATTCTTCTGCATTTACCAGATCTCTGACAGACCTGCCAAAGTCAGAAGACAATTGATCACTGTGAGAGACAGTTAATATCTCATGTTCAGGATTTCTTCCTATGTACCATGCAGGAAACAACTTAGAACAGATCACTGACTTAGAAGAACGAGGTGGAAGGAAGACCATTAACCTTTTTATTTCTCCTTCTTCCAGTAATCTTAACTTTTCAGAGATAACTTTTATATGATTACCCATCTGAAAATCAGACACAAGAGAAGGAGCCATTAACTTAACAAAGGTTAGGAAGTCTGCTTTAGATTCTCTATTAACTTTTTGTGAAAGAAGCCCTTTAAGGTTTATAAAAGACTCTAAGTAATTTTCTTGAAATTTCTCCATAGTACTATTATACACTATATTTACTAATAATGCAAGTATTATTAATAAAAATAATAAAAAAATATATAATATATACTAAAGTACTACTAAAGTACGTACTAAAGTATCCGACATTGCCCCTTAGATTTTCAAGATTTTGTACGATCATCATATATATATATCATATATGCAGGCCCGAAAATTTTTTTGGTAGGGCTGTGACATTTTTATCACTGTCAAGACATTTCTCGAAAACAGATACCTTAATTTTTTTCTTGACTGTGCTATTTATGCAACATGCCAAAGATTTTACTTGACTGTTGTATATATGTCACAAAACCTTCCCTCAAATACATCTAATCTAGTGGAGTATTCGGGGATAAGAGATTAAAAGGATTAATCGGCTGTTTTACTTAGGTTTTCACATTGTTACCTATTCATTCCCCAGAAATTAGGACTATTTATATTAATTTAATGCATATTTACATGTGTTTTTTCATTATGCCTATAATTTTTCTTGTAAAATCTTGCTAAGTTATTGTTTTTAAATAGATCTTTTTTATTGTCATATATTCAAATTTGAATTAATCTAATAATAGAGCAAAACAAAACAAATTGGAGTTTAAAATGAATAAATATAGTGAACAAAAAACAAATGAACAAATCGAAAAAATTATTACATCGATGAAAGAACAACAAGCCAAGAATGAAAACTGGGCACCATGTTGGGTTAGAACTAACACTGGTCGGCCTATAAATTTTACAACTAATGACTTTTACACTGGTTCTAATACTTTTTTTTGTAATATTGAGATGATGATTAATAATTACCCAACTAACCAATGGGCAACATATAAACAAATCAAAGCATTAAAAATACCTTTTGATGTTAAAGGACAATCCTCAATAACATTAGTCAGAATTGTTAAAATCTTTTTAAAAGATAAGGATAATCAACCCATATTAGATAGCAATGGCAATCCTAAATTTTTTAATAAGCCAAATTATTTTAATGTTTTTAATATTAGTCAGGTAAAAGGTTTAGAACATTTGATTGAAACTATTGAAGTACCAGACAAAGCAACGACTATTAATAACGTGCAAGAATTTATTGATAATTGCCAAGCTGTAATTAAATTTGGTGGTGACAGAGCATTTTATAGTCCCGGCCATGATCATATCCAGATGCCCAACATGAATAGATTTGAAGATAGCTATGGTTATTATTCCACAATGTTGCATGAATTAGTCCACTGGACTATGAAAGAAGGTAGAAGTAATCGGCCACAATCAAGTAATAGATCCGAATATGCTTTCGAGGAATTGGTTGCTGAAACTGGTTCGGCCTTATTATGTGTTATGCTTGGTATTGAAAGTGAGCCAAGACCAGATCATGCCAAGTATTTAAATAGCTGGATCAAAGCAATTAAAGATAACCCTAAGGTAATACAACAAGCATTCAGCAAATCACAGAAAGCAATCGATTATCTTTATAGCTTGCAAGATCAAGAGGAAGTAAAGATAGCAGCATAGTATTTTAAGCTCCAAAACTAGCCAGAGACTATATTAAGTTATAGCTCTGGCCTTTTGGGTAGAAGATAAAATTTTTTAGGAGCTATTAAGATGAAAAAACCAACAAACCTAATTAACTTAAATTTGGAGCAAATAGAAGGATTAGTATTTCATTTAAATGAAAGCCTATATCGGCAATCTATACACGGTGATAATCCAAACCGTATTATTGATAAAAAATTATTGAAAATGTGTATTAGTTTGTTTAACAGTCCTAACATTCGTAATGATTTTGAAGAGTAGGAGCTATTAAGATGACAAAAGAACAACGACAAGAGATATTCCAAGCTGGTTTTAGAGCATGGCAAAATGTTGGTAGTATTTCCCAAGCCATTGAACGTAAAGCTAACGAATTAAATTTAAACCTAACAGAAAATGAGTTAACAAATATTCAAATTGATTTGTCAATTCATATTCAAACATTAAAGGATTGAGCAAATGAGAATATTTTTTATAATAATACTTTCAACACTAGGCTTACTCATCTTAAATCATTTATCTAAGTATGGTTTTAATGATGCACCAATCTTCCTAAAGATTGCTATGCTAATACCATTAGCTGGCTGTTGGTTTATGGTTTTTGTTTTCTTAGTTGATATTATGCACGATAGAAAAGGATAGATCTCATGTTTAAAACTCATCAAAAATATATTGGTAGATTTGGTAAGAAGTGCCCCGATAATACAGCTAAAATAATAAGCATGGTTTTATTATCTATACAGCAACAATGGGATCAGATAGGCAATCAAATGAGTGATCTAAAAATTAATGGTATTGATTGTAAATATTTATTTGGATCTAAAAGAAAAGGATTTGAATACATACTAGCCAACAAAAAAGAATTACACCAAGCTATATATAATCCTAAAATAGCATTAGCTGAAAAGTTATTAGTAGTAGCTAGTATTAATGGGATTGGTATAGTTAAGGCAGGATTTGTATTACAGTTATGCCTTGGCAAGGTAGGTTGCCTTGATGTCCACAATCTTAGACGGTTTGGACTATCACCTACAGCTTTTAAGATGGGCAAAGTAAAGTATGATACTGCATTAGGTAAGGCTAAGTTATATATAAAAATTTGTGAAGACTTAGGTGGTTGTGAATATTTATGGGATAGCTGGTGTAATTTACTGGCCGAAAAATATCCAAACAAATATAAAGATGGACAACATGTTAGTAGACTGCATCAAGAGTATATAAAAATATAACTTGCAATCATCTTAAAATTATGGTATGATTAATTATAAATTGAAGGAGAAAAAAACAATGGATAACAATATTAAAAATAGAATTAAAGAAATAATGACTGAAGCTAATTCTGGTAAGGTTAATAAAGATAACAAGCATACTGAAGGATGGTCTATGCTAGGTATAATAAATCAGATTGAAAAAGAATTTAGTTCAGTTGATAAGGATATGATAAAAGATTTTATCATCAAGGATATTTGTGGACTTGACAAAGTAAAATAAATATGATACTATTAATTATAATAAAGAAAGGAAAGTAAATGAGTAACATACACAATGAAAGATTAATGGAAGATTTGTATTACAAACACCTAGAAGTGCAGGAAAAAAAATTTGGTGAAGGTGATTCAATGGCAGAGATACTAGCACTAGGGCTAGCTCAAAAAGAATTTGAGGAGATGGAGTAATGGCTTGGGATGAAAATAGTAAATATAGTTTTGTTCGTTATGAATGTAAAATTGAAAAGGCTGTTAATAATATGATTGACAGTTGGGATCTGAGTACCCTTATGAACTTTGCATTTGAAGATAGATTAGAATACTTTATTGAGAGTGCAGATAAAGAAGAAGTAGACGAATTATTAAAGGAGTTTGGTTAATGCTAAATGAACTATTTAAATTGATGATTGGTGTAACGATCATAGCTATGTTGTGTATAATTTTTTTATATTATGGGGGATACTAATATGCCTGAAGGATTGAGCAAATATGAATGGGAATTTTTTATGGAATGTATGTATGATATAATGCCAAGATGGTATTGGAATGCTACTGAACGTGAGAAAGAATACCAAAGATATAAGGGGCAAAGTAATGAAGGATAATAAAACTATTAAGTGTCCTAACTGTGATGGTGAGGGATACTTAATAGTCGATACAGATCTATCAAGTACCAACTTATATGAATGTCTGGTATGTGATAGTAAGGGAACAACTTCCTTTGCAGAATTATCAGAGCTATATGAAAATACTGCTAATCTTTTGGAAGATTATCCAGATGATCTAAAGATTGAGAGGATAGCATGAATGATTCTTTTGTGATGGGGAAAAAGCCTGAAGTAAAACGTATAATAAATGCAACTATAGATAAAGTAAAAGCTATTGCTGATCTAGCTGATGATAGTAATGTAAAGTATTTATGTGAGGAGGTAATAGCTGACCTCGAAGATTTAAAATTGGAGATACACAAATTATAGTTGACATTCCATTGGAGGTATGTTATAATTAAATTATTAATTCCCTCGACAGGGAATAAGCCGTGAACCTTGAATGGCAGATTAAGGAAATTGTCCTGCCTATCGTAAGATAGATGCACTGGTTGATGTTCTGGACAACCCAGATAATTCGTTTCCCCAAACTGAAACGGCATGGACCTGAGCAAGTCATTAAACTGCTCACTAATTTAGGAGAAGGTAATGGATGAGATAGATATCTTAAAGAAAAATGTAGCTGATCAACAAGAACAGTTGCAGAAAAGTTACATTAAAATCAAAGAGTTAACAGCAAAAGTTTATAAGCTAAGTAAATTAATAACTCTGTTGTTAGGTAAGGTAAAATGACCTTAATAGAATTGCAGAAAGAATTAGATCAGCTACCTAGTCAACACCCTGAGTTCCTTATAGGATGGTTGATGTCTCAAGTTGTAGACCTGACAAATTTAATTGAGGAGATGAGCCATGAAAAAAAGAGATCCTAATTGGAAATGGCTCAGAGCATTAAGCCATAAAATAGTGCTTGCAAAGAAGGGAAAAGGAAGTTATAATAGGAAAAGTAAACATCGAAAAGGAGAAGTAACATGAGTATGGAATTAACTTTCCATGATGTATCGTCTATAAAATATATGGCAAAGCCTAGTCGTATCACTAAAGATAAATATTATATTGATATGATTGTTACGTGTGGTAATGGAACCGAAGAAGTGATTACTTTTTTTAGTGAGAAAGAAGTTTCTATAGAGGAGACAAACCATGAAACTTAGATTTAACTTTAAGAATGTAGAAGAAGTACAAGATTATGTTAACACTAATCCTTTAGCTGATAGGTGGGCTATGCCTATGATTGAAGAGTGGTTAACCTCATCATCTGTAGGAAGTGAGGATGATGAAGAGGCCTTTAATGAATTGAATGAGTGGCTTGAAGATGAATTAGAAACTCTTGAAGAGGGTTATCAAGAATTTATTGACAGCTATAAATAAGTATGTTACAATATATTTAAAGGGAAGCAGTATGAACTGTTGGCATTGTAAGACAAAGCTAATCTGGGGTGGTGATCATGACATAGATCACGAAGATGAGAACTATAGCATGGTTACTAACCTCAGTTGCCCTCACTGTGAGAGCATAGTAGATGTATATTATCCGAAGGAGAAAGAGAATGAGTAACTTATTATTAGTGTTTAACGACAGCCATAAGAGTGATGGCTTTGAAGAAGGTGTTGCTTTAATCAACAAGAAATTAGAGAAGCATGAGTTACGAGTTAAGTTACAATTCATAGAGGACTATGAGAGTGATGAAGGTGAGTTTGCATGGGCTGTATCTATAGTGCCTGATGATTTACCTGTATCTAGGAGGGAAGGTTAATGCAAACATTATCTTCAAAGTATAAAGTACTTCCACGTTCCGAAGTAGAGAAGATGGTTCACCATTTTATCGTGAATAACAAGATTTATGCAGAGTATGGTGTAGATAGTGAAGGTTTATTTCAAGTAAACTTTTTAGTAAAAGAGAATGAAGATGATACTTAGTCCTCAACGTATCCAAGAAATAAAAGACACAGCCTTGGAAAATTTAAAGAAGGCTGACAACAGTAGAGGAGGTCTGGACAAGGAGAAGTACTGGTCCCTCTATCGAGCCGATGTCAGAGAACTTCTTGGTATTATTAGAAGTCTTGAAGAGGAGAGAAAGAAATGAAGAATAAGAAGGGTAGTATTATTTCTACAATAGGAAAAAACAATACGATAGTTTTGCATAGAAAAGTAAAAACTATAGGAAAAAGTATATATGATCATGCTTTTAGACAAGATCAGTTGGATCATACAAGAGTAATTATTAACAGCTATCAATTCATTGGAGGAAAAAGATGAGTGATGAATTATTAATAGGTCGTCTGCAACATGATGTTCAAACTTTAAAAGAAAAGGTAGACTACCTAGAAAAAGAAATGAAGGAGGTAAAAAGAAAAGAGTTTGAAGACTTTATTAAACACAGTGAATGCAAGTTACCATGAAAAAATGGAGGATGTATTTAAAAAAGTATTAACAATTATTCTTGCATTAATTATTTATTGGTTTGGATTTGGAGGAGACTGAAGATGATTAAACATAAATACGTATGCAGTGAGTGTGGGTATGTACATAAGGAAGACATGCCCGAAGGCTTTGAATGTCCCATCTGTGGATGTGAGGAGTTTGAAGACCTAACGGACTACGATGATGAGTAGTGCTAAGTGCAGGTGTGCTGAGTGTGGCTCAGATAATATTGAGTGGACGGTAGACCTTGATGATCCGATACCTTGGGATTATTATACCTGTCTTGAATGTGATTATACAGATCAGAAAAACTATTTTAAAGGGAGACAATAATGGCAGATGAAGAAGTAGAAGTACAAGAACCTGATGAAAAAGATTTAAAGATCAAGGCTCTTGAAGAAGAACTTGAACAACATAAGAAACTATTTAACATACATCGGGCAGGGCTACAACCTTACCTTGATGGTATAGTTAAAGAGATTGTATCGAAATTACACATTACATATAAGGAGAAGTAAATGATATTTGCATTATTATTTATGTCGAAAGTTATATTCTATGCAGAGAACGAAGAATTCTTTGATGAAGCTCAAAGACAAATGGAGAATGATCCTGATTTAACATGGAATTATGTGGGAAAACAAGACCCTAACCCCAATGTTAAAGCTATTACTTTAACAGATGAGAATGGGAAACCTTACATCATGTGGAGATTAACTAAATGAGCATCAAGGAAGGTAAAGTATGGGGAAGTACTGAACCTATACTGCAATCACCAGCAATAGAGATACATCGAATTAAAGTAAACAAAGATGGCTACTGTTCTCAGCATAAGCATCAGTCTAAGATCAATGCTTTCTATGTAGTATCAGGTGAACTAGAAATAGAAAGATGGAAAGACTATGGGTTGTGTGACAGTACCCTACTAAAAGCTGGTGACTTATCTATTGTACCAGCAGGAGAACAGCACAGATTTAAAGCAAGAAAAAACACTGAGGCTTTAGAGATTTACTGGGCTGAGTTAAACCATGATGACATACAACGTGAAAATGTAGGAGGTATATGATGGATTTAATAGTATTATTATTAGTTATACTAGGATTTTAAGTAATGAAAAAATTATTACTCGTGTCTATGTTGTTGATTACTATGCTGTCTACAGCTAAAGCTAATGAGTTTGAGTGTCTGGTTGAAGCTATCTATCATGAAGCTAGAGGTGAAGAATTTATTGGTATGTTAGCTGTAGCTGGTGTAGTCTTAACAAGAAAAGAAAGTAGTAAATATCCTAACACAATTTGTGGGGTAGTACACCAAGCTAAAACATATAAAGGAAAAATTATTAGGAATAGATGTCAGTTTAGTTATTACTGTGATGGTAAACGAGAAGAGTTTAAAGATGTTGCTTCGGCATTATTAGCTATGGATGTTGCAGAAATGTCACTCATGGGTGTACAACTCAAGCAGACTGTGGGTTGTACACACTATCATGCCAGCTATGTTACACCTAGATGGGCATCTGATCCTCACTTTAAAGCTATGGGACAGGTAGGTAATCATGTTTTTTATCTTGACATGTCCAATTAATTAGTATATAATATGTACTTATATATACTAATATCTAATATAATATAATAATATATAATATAATATACTAATATATAATAGGATAGAATAATGAAACCAAAAGATAATTCAGTATCAAGACTTCATGGAATTATTGATCGACTACAACAACAGGTTAAAGAAAGAGATGATACCATAAAAAAACTTAGAAAAGAATTAGAAACTTTAGGATATAAAAAAGCTAATCAGGAATGGGTAGAGTTAGATGGTTAAAAATTTATGGCAACAGGAAAGAAAGCAGATGTTTAGAGAGCTTGTCAGACAGTATGCTAGTGAAGGTTATGATCAGAAGGAAGCAAAGAAGTTAGCCAAGACAGAGATAGATGATGTTATGGAAGACAGAGAAGACTTTGTAAATAATCTATGGAAGGAAACTTTTAGAGATGTCTAGATGGAGATTAGTTTTAGAAAAAGAAATGGGACAGATAACTTTAGACACTTTTAATACAAAGAAGGAAGCAGAAGAAGCTGTTGAATATCGTAATACTTTAACTCGACACATGGGATATGATCCTGATCTAAAGTATGGGATCGTAGAAGTCAAGTCAAAAAAAAGTGGTTGACATTACCAATCGAGTATGCTATACTGTTAATAGGTGAAGGAGAAGTCTATGGGTGAAGTATGGGGAGATAGGGGAGAGTGTCCTGAGTGTGGGTCAAGTGATGGTAATGTTCCACACGTTGATGGATATTCTTTTTGTTTTGTTTGTGAAACAAGATTTGAAGAGGGAACTACAATGAAGAAGAAAGCAGAGATTATACCAATGTCTAGTGAAGGTAATCCGATACTAAAAACTTTAGGAATGGTATCAGATATCCATGACCGTAGAATTAGTATGGAGACAGCTAGAATATACAACACTCAAACCAAGAAGGAAGGCACTATCGTTACCCATCACATCTATAGATATTTTGATGAGGATGGAAACCATGTAGCTAATAAGGTTAGACAAGTAGAAGGTAAAAGGTTTTGGTCTGAGGGTAATCTATCTGGAGCCGTCCTCTTTGGACAAAATATATTTAATCAAGGTGGTAAGTATATTACTGTATGTGAGGGTGAAGTAGATGCTATGTCTGCCTATGAGTTGATGGGTAGTAAGTGGCCTTGTGTTTCCATAAAGAATGGGGCACAATCAGCACTAGAGAATTGCAAACAAGCCTTCGATTATCTTAGTAAGTTTGATAATGTAGTGTTGTGTTTTGATAATGATAAGCAGGGAAAGGAAGCAAGTCAGAAGGTAGCTCAACTCTTTGAACCTAACAAATGTAAGATTGTTAACCTTGAGTTAAAGGATGCTAACGAATACCTAAAGACAGGACAACGTGAGAAGTTTACTCAGGCTTGGTGGAATGCCAAGACCTATACACCAGCAGGTATTATAAACCTAGCTGATCTTGGGGATAGTCTTTATGAGGAAAGCTATTGTGAGACATGTCCTTATCCTTGGTCTAAGATGAATGAGAAGACCTATGGCATACGTACTGGTGAGCTTGTCTGCTTTACCAGTGGTGCTGGCATGGGTAAGAGTAGTGTTATAAGGGAACTCATGCATCATATCATGAACAACAGAGAAGAGAACATTGGCTTGTTGTGTATGGAAGAGAACACCAGAAATACAGCATTCAATATCATGTCTGTTGAAGCTAATGCCAGACTCTATATCAGAGAAATACGAGATCAATTTAGTATGGATCAATTAAGAGGATGGCAGAAAAAAACAATAGACTCTGGTAGGTTCTTTGCCTTCGATCACTTTGGTTCTATATCTAATGATGAGATACTGGATCGTGTTAGGTATATGGCTAAAGCTCTGGACTGTAAGTGGGTATTCCTAGATCACCTATCTATATTAGTGTCGGGTAATGAGGAGTTTGGTGATGAGAGAAAGTCTATTGATGTTCTTATGACTAAGCTAAGATCATTGGTAGAAGAGACAGGCATAGCTCTCTTACTGGTATCCCACCTACGTAGACCTACTGGTGATAAGGGACATGAGGATGGGAGAGAAGTATCTCTATCTCACCTCAGAGGTTCAGCCAGCATAGCCCATTTATCTGATAGTGTGATTGCATTAGAACGTAATCAGCAAGCCGAAGATGAGCATGAAGCTAACACAACTACACTTAGAGTATTAAAGAATAGATATACTGGTGATACAGGTATAGCTTGTTACTTGCATTACAATAAAGAAACTGGTAGAATGACACAAGTGGATAACCCATTTATGGAGAATGATGATGCCATATAGTGATCCAGAAGTTCACAGAGCAAGCAACATGAATAGAAAAAGGTATTTATATATTCATGAACCTTGGAGAGCAAAGTGTTGGAGTGCTAAAGAAAAAGCAAAAGAATTAGGATTAGATTATAATCTTGATTATGAGCATGTTAAAAGTATATGGCCTGAAGATAACAAGTGTCCAGCCCTTGGGATTAAATTTAAACAAGGAACTGGGGGAAAATCTATTAATAGTTCACCATCCTTAGATAGAATTGTTCCTGAGTTAGGATACATAAAAGGTAATGTACAAATAGTCTGTAATTTAGCTAACAAGATAATGAATAATGCTACACCAGATCAGGTTATGGCAGTAGCCAAACATTATAAAAAAATAATAGAGGAAAAAAATGATGCCATATAAAGATCTAGATAAACAAAGAGAATATCAAAGAAAGTGGATGCAACAAAAAGATAGAAACAGACCACCGATAGGATCTAATAGATTTTTTTCTAATGCCTGTTCAAAAATGAAAAACAAAGCTAACGAACTAGGATTAGATTTTAATTTAGATGCTACATATTTAAAAGATATTTTTCCTGTAGATGGTAAATGTCCAGCACTAAGGTTTACTTTAGAGAAAGGTATTAATGGTATTGGTACAGATAGTTCACCATCTTTGGATAGAATCAATAATAAACTAGGATATACAAAAGATAATGTTCAATGGGTATCTAGATTAGCTAATCAAATAATGTCTAGTGCTACACCAGATCAGGTTATACAAGTAGGAGAATACTTTAAACGAGTAACAGAGGAGCTAGTAATGAGGGCTAAACCTTTTAGTAAAGAAGATTATGATAAGTATGATAGTCCAGCTAAAGAAGCTATGATTTATTGGTTGTCACAAAAGAATCCTAATTTAATTATAGATGATAAAGAAAACTTTAAAGCTGATCTTAGAGTTACTGATCCTGATACCAATAAGAATTATCTTTTTGAACTAGAGACTATTAATAAATGGGAATCACATATGAATTCAGAAGATCAATTTAATTGTGGTGTGTGTAAAGCAGATGAATTTTCGGTTCCTACTGCAAAGAAAAGTATTAAAGAATATTTAAAAATACCTCAAGAACACCGTCCTAATTTTACTTATGTTACTTTTAGATCAGATTTTAAAATGGCATTGATGACTAATATATATGCAATACTAAACAGTGAAAGGAAGGTAATTCCAAATCGTTATTCCCAAACAGAAGAATTTTATATTGTTAATAAATCTTTTTCTAGACCTGAAAATATGGAGATTAACTAATGAAGAATAATAGAGCTAAGTTTGATAAGGCAGAATATGACAGGTCTAATCCTGTAGCTATCAAGGCTATGACTGATTGGCTTGCCAAGAAGATACCTGATTTAATAGTAGATTCAAGTGAGAACTATGGTTTTGATATAAGAGGAACAGTCAATGGGAATGGATCAAAATCTTTTTATGAGGTAGAGATTAAGTACGGATGGACAGGTGAGTGGCCTGAGAGTTGGAAGGAAATCAGAATACCTTATCGAAAGAAAAGATTAATTGATCTCTGGCAAGGAAAATTTAAAGATGAACTTTTTACCTTTGTTATATTTAGAAAAGATTTAAAGAAAGCATGGCACATACCAGCAGATATTGTTATGCATTCTAAAGTTAAGGAAGTCCCTAATAGAAATGTAGCAGAAGGTGAATTGTTTTTCCATATAGATGTTAGAGATGCTTATCAGGTGGATATGGTAGATGACAACAGCAATCGTTGATATAGAAACAGATGGCTTTGATGCTACAAGAATACATTGTATTGTAGCCAGATCTCTTTTATCCAACAAGGAAAAGGTATGGATTGAAGACGAGTGTCAACAGTTTGCAGATTGGTCTAAACAGATAGATGAATTTGTAATGCATAATGGAGTTAGCTTTGATGCTCCAATACTAAATAGATTAACTGGTTCCAATATAAAGTTATCTCAGGTAAGGGATACTCTTATTGAATCACAATTATATAATCCTATCAGAGAGGGAGGACATTCTCTGGAAGCATGGGGAGAAAGACTAAAGTTTCCGAAAGGAGAATGTAATGATTTTAAATTCTATACAGAAGACATGCTTTCTTATTGTAAGAGGGATACGGAAATTACTGGACGATTGGCTAATACTTTATCAGTGGAGGGCAAAAGTTTTTCACAGAGATCCTACGAACTCGAAAGAAAAGTCAGAGCAATAGTAGATCAACAAGAGAAGAATGGATTTGCTTTTAATATTAAAGAAGCTATGATGTTTCTATCTAAGCTGGAAGATGAACAACATCAACTGGAACGTAAGGCTGAAGATATGTTTGAGCCAACAGAAGTTGTCATGAAAACTAAAACTAAATACATACCGTTTAACATTGCCAGCAGAAAACAAATAGCAGAACGTCTAATAGAAAGAGGGTGGGAACCTACTCAAAGAACTGAGAAAGGTAATGTAATTGTATCGGAAGAAATACTTTCCAAGTTAAAGATGCCAGAAGCACAGATGTTTAGCCGTTACTTTCTGTTACAAAAACGTACTGGGCTACTCAAGTCTTGGATACAAGAGTGTGAGGAGGATGGTCGAGTACGAGGTAGAGTAATGACCCTACGTACTGTTACTGGTAGGATGGCACACAACAGTCCTAACATGGCACAAGTACCAGCTACCTACAGCCCTTATGGTAAGGAGTGTCGAGAGCTATGGACGGTATCTAATCCCGATACTCATGTGCTTGTAGGGACTGATGCCAGCAGTCTGGAGCTACGTTGCTTGGCTCATTATATGGAAGATCCTAAGTTCACCAGAGAGGTTCTTACAGGTGATGTACATACAGCCAACATGAAAGCTGCTGGACTAACCAATAGAGATCAGGCCAAGACTTTCATCTATGCCTTTCTTTATGGGGCTGGACCTGCTAAACTAGGTAACGTGGTAGGTGCTGGTGCAATTAGAGGACAACAATTAATTACTAACTTTCTAAAGAATATGCCACAGCTAAAAAGATTAAGAGATAATGTTACTGAAGCTTCAAAATCTGAAGTTGTTCCAGCTTTAGACGGCAGACAACTACATATAAGATCACCTCATGCCAGCCTTAACACTCTACTACAGGGAGCAGGAGCTATCATATGTAAACAATGGCTGGTTCATATGGACGAACATATTAGGAAGGCAGGAGTAGATGCCAAGCTCGTAGCTTCAGTTCATGATGAGTATCAATTTGAAGTAGCCAAGCCAGATGTAGAAACATTTGGAAGCATAACCAAGAAAGCAATAAAAGAAGCTGAAGAAACTTTAGGTATGAAGTGTTCTCTAGATTGTGAATACAAAGAAGGTTTAACATGGGCAGACACACACTAATATTCTTTCTAATACTTTTATCTTTTCCCTTACATGCTAATGAAAGAGCAGGTATGGTATTAGATAGAGAAGGGAATGTTACCCTTGTTAGACAACAAAGATCTATACAAGTTTCTGAAAAGGATTGGCTGTATGAGAATGATAAAATTTTAACAGGAAGAAAATCTTCTGTTGAGATTAAACTTATAGATGGATCTATTGTTAACATAGGAGAACTAGGGGATGTCTCCCTTATAGATCTTGCTTATGATCCTATAAAGAAAGATGGATTTATAGATATAAAGATAGCTACTGGTGCATTTAGAATGGTGAGTGGGAGTATAGCAAAGCTAGGGCCAGATCTTATGGTACTTAAATTACCAACAGCTACCGTAGGTATTAGAGGTACAGGTGTTGTAGGTAAAGCCAGTAAGGTAGGGATTGAAAACTTTGTTATCTTGGTTCCTGATCCTGATGGACACATTGGAGAACTGGTAGTGCAGAACACCGAAGGTATTGTAGTATTACGTAAAGCTAATGAAGGTGTAACTATGATATATCCTGATAGGAAATTAGCCAAGAAAAAGTATACAAAGAAGTTTATTCAAAGACTTATCAGGCAAGTACCTAAGATTAAAATACAGTCTTTACAGAGCAAACAATTTAATTCATTATTCTGGTTTAATAATTAAAAAAGTGCTTGACATTATCTAAATTATTTGGTATAATAGTATATAAACAATAGAGAAAGGAGAAAGCTTTCAGTGAAAAATTTAAAGTTAATCGTTATTATCAATCGTTATTATCATAAAGGAGTTTAGTATGAGTATTATATCTGGAGAAGCTTATTGGGCACATGTCATTACACCAAACACCAAGTTCAATCCTGATGGTGAATGGAGTATAGAGATCTGTAATCTTAATGCCAAGAATAAAAAGGTTGCAGAAGGTGATGGCCTTACAATTAAAAACAAGGGTGATGAAAGAGGAGACTTCGTAACCCTTAAACAGTATGCTCGTAATAAAGAAGGTACTTTTCGTCCTATGTCTGTTAAAGATTCAGAACGTAATCCCTTCCCCTCTAGTAAACGTATAGGCAATGGATCAAAAGTAAATGCTAGTTACTTTCCAAAGCCATATACACAATATGGAGGTGGAGTAAAAGGCTATCTTAATGCAGTACAGGTAGTAGACTTAGTTGAGTATAATACAGATGAATTTGATGTGGTCAAAGGAGGCTATATCAATACGGAAGTTGAAGAAATTCCCTTTGCTTCTTAACCCCTATACATAAAGGAGACTTGGGGATGGGTGACAAGAGTAGTTATTCATCCCCATTTTTTATGATGAAAAAAATAGATACATTGGTTGAAGATATTTATAATTTGTTTTCTCTTGATCCTATTAAGATGGATGAGAAAGAAGTTGACAAACATATAGATAATTTTGGGGATATGCTGAAGGTTCACATAAAAGAATTTCTTTATGAAGAACCAAGAGAGTATGGTAATCTAAGATTGTCTCAGATAGGTAAGCCTGATAGACAACTATGGTATGATGTTAATACTAAGAAGGATGCTATTCCTCTAAAACCAAGTACAAGAATTAAGTTTCTGTATGGGTATATCCTTGAAGAATTATTATTATTATGTGCTTCAATAGCTGGTCATAAGGTTACTGATCAGCAGAAAGAAGTAGAGGTTGAAGGTGTCTTAGGCCATCAGGATTCTATGATAGATGATGTTCTTGTTGATTGTAAGAGTGCTTCGGGAAGAGGGTTTGAAAAATTTAAAACACATAATCTAATTAATGATGATCCCTTTGGATACATCCCACAAATATCAGCTTATGCTGAAGCTAATGGAGTAGATGAAGCAGCCTTTCTAGTTATAGATAAATCTACTGGAGAGATATGCCTCACTCCTATACATTCAATGGAGATGATCAATGCCAAGGAAAGAGTTAAACATCTTAAAGGAATGGTTATTAATGGTAGTATCCCTGATAGGTGCTATACTCCTCTACCTGATGGCAAGTCTGGTAATCTTAGGCTTCCCTTTGGCTGTGTTTATTGTGGTCACAAAAAAGAATGTTGGTCGGATGTTAACCAAGGAAGGGGAATACGTGTTTTTGAATATGCAAAAGGTAAGAGATACTTGGTGCAAGTTGGCAAAGAACCTGATGTCCCTGAAGTAGTAAACTGGTAATGCATTGGGAGTATATGGACAAACCAGATCTAACTCAATTTGGATTTGTATATTGTATTACAAATATGGAAACAGGTAAAGCTTACATTGGGTGTAAGCAATATTTTAATTATAAAAAAGGTAAGAAGAAATCTGAATCAAATTGGAAAACTTATATGGGATCTTCTAAACATTTGTTAGAGGATATTACCAAGGTTGGTAAGGAAAACTTTAAGTTTAAAATACTAGCAGAATTTAAAAACAAACGTAGTCTTAGATATTATGAGTGTTATTATCAAATGAAATATAATGTATTAACTTCTACACTTGAAGGAACTGATGAACCAGCTTATTATAATAATTTTGTAGGTGGTAAATTTTATAGACCAGTACAAGATTTGAGTTTTCAATTACATGACAAAATTTAAAGTATCAGCCAATGAAAATTTATATGATCTAAATGAAAAAGATCCATATAAAACTTTGTATCTATCAGTAATTTTACAAGCTCTTGTGGACTTATCTAAACCAAAAAAGAAAGGAGAGAGGAGTGAGATTACAATTAACAGACAAGAAGCACATGCTTGGTTCTTTACTTCTGTTGGAACAACATGTGAAAACTTTGAAACAATTTGTTTTTATGCAGGACTTCCTCCAGAAAAAGTAAGAAGTTTTGCATATGAAGCTATCAATGCTGAAGGGGAAGAGGATGTCAAAAGAAAATTTTCAAAATGGTTCTAATCCATTTGATGTACAGGTTGGTGGAGATCATTACAAAGATTGTGCTATTCAACCAACTGTTTACTCTCACTATAATAAATTAAATACATGTGAAGCAAACATTGTAAAATATATAACTCGACATAATAAAAAAGGTGAAGGAAAAGAAGATATATTAAAAGTAATACATTATGCACAACTGCTTTTAGAATTAGAGTATCCAGAAGAAGATGCACAAGCAGATTTATTTAATGATTTAATAGAGAGGGGTAGACATGTTCAAGTCAAATCGTAATCCACAATTCAGATCCAAGTTTAGTGAGGACATATTCTATACAAAGTATTCTCATGAAGGTGCAGAAACATTTCATGAACTAGCCTGTACATTAGTAGAGGATGTCTGCCAAGATAAGATGACTAAGGATGAAAAAGAATCTTTGTCAGATCATATATCTAATCTAAGATTTATTCCGGGTGGACGTTATCTTTATTATGCAGGAAGAGATAAGAAGTTCTTTAATAATTGTTACCTCCTTAAAGCAGAGGAAGACACTAGAGAAGATTGGGCTAACCTCTCATGGAAGTCTGAGTCTTGTCTGATGACAGGTGGTGGTATTGGTGTAGACTATTCAACTTATAGATCTGAAGGACAAACTCTGAAAGGTACTGGTGGTATAGCTTCCGGTCCCATACCTAAGATGCAGATGATTAATTCTATAGGTCAGAAGGTTATGCAAGGTGGTAGTCGTAGGTCTGCTATCTATGCTTCTCTGAATTGGAAGCACGATGATGTTGATAAATTTTTAGTAGCAAAGAACTGGTTTGATATGCCAGTAGGAAATACAGGTAAGACTTTGTTTGATATTAAACAAGATGACTTTAACTTTCCTGCACCTCTGGACATGACTAACATCAGTGTAAACTACGATACGGAATGGTTATTAAATTATTGGGAGACAGGAGATCTAGGACATGTCTTTAGGACTAATATACATCAGGCTCTTAGAACAGGTGAACCGGGCTTCTCATTTAACTTCTTTGAGAAAGAAAATGAAACCCTCAGAAATGCATGTACCGAAGTTACGAGTGAAGATGATAGTGATGTTTGTAATTTGGGTAGTCTCAATTTTGCTCGTATTGATGACCTTAATCAGTTGCAAGAGGTCGTTGAACTTGCCACAAAATTTCTATTGTGTGGGACACTCAGAGCACAGCTTCCCTATGAAAAGGTGTATCAAGTTCGAGATTCCAATAGACGTTTAGGACTTGGCTTGATGGGTCTGCATGAATGGCTCATTCAACGAAGGCATAGGTATGAGACTACACCAGAACTACATAGATGGTTTAAAGTCTATGAAGCAGAGAGTGATAAAGTAGCTCGTAGTTTTTCTAAGAAATTAAATGTATCTGAACCTGTTGCTGTTAGGGCAGTAGCTCCTACTGGTACGATAGGAATACTAGGTGGTACATCTACTGGAGTAGAACCTATCTTTGCTGTAGCTTATAAGAGAAGGTATCTGAAGAACAAGAGATGGCACTACCAGTATGTAGTTGATAGTGCTGCTCAAGAAATGATAGAACTTTATGGAGTTAAGCCTGATAGCATTGACTCTGCTCTTGATCTGGCTACCGACTATGAAAGGAGATTAAACTTTCAAGCTAATGTGCAGGAGTATGTAGATATGTCTATCTCCAGTACAATTAATTTACCAGCATGGAATACTGAAGATAACAACGAAGGTAAGGTCGAAGACTTTGCTCAGACTTTAGCTAAATATGCTCATAGACTTAGAGGTTTTACCTGTTACCCTGATGGATGTCGAGGTGGACAGCCTTTAACTAGAGTTCCTTATGCTGAAGCTATGGATAAATTAGGAGAAGAGTTTGAAGATAACATACAAGCTCATGACATTTGTGAGATCAGTAATGCAGGTGGAACTTGTGGAGTTTGATATGGCAAAACAAAAAAATCATAATGGAAAGATGTCACATTGTACAAATAAAAAACCAAGAGATCTTGAAGCTGTTAAGATTTGGAAAAAAAGACTTGACAAACTAAAAAAAATATAGTATAATATAGTATATGAAATGCCAATAGTGGGTTTCATAAACTCTTGCTTAATAAGGAGAATGCTATGAATGTAAGACTAGAAGGTAATTGGAAATTCCTTAACACTCCTTCTCTACTAAACTTTGAGAGAAGGGCTATAGGTTATGACAGGTTATTCCGAAGAATAATGGATATGCCTGAAAATGATAATCAAAATTATCCCCCTCATAATCTGATTAAGGAATCAGACACAGAGTTCAGGATTGAATTAGCTTTAGCTGGCTTTACAAAGGAAGAAGTTAAAGTGGTTCAGGAAGAACAGACATTAACCATAAGTGGAAACAACTCTGACAAGGAGGGCAACGAAAACATTCTACATAAAGGCATAGCAAGTCGAGCTTTTTCAAAAACATTTCCTCTTCATGAGAATATTGAAGTCATAGAAGCATCGTTTGAAAATGGGATGGTCATCATCAAGCTTAGACAGAATATTCCAGAAGATAAAATGCCGAAGCTCATTGAATTTAAATAAGGAGATGGGAGGGCATTCATTGAGTGCCTTCCCTTTTTATAGGAGAACACTGTGAAAAAGAATGAAAAAATAAATACAGTTTTTATAGGCTATGATCCCAAGGAAAAGGCTGCTTGTTCTGTATTAAAATATATTATTGAGGCAAACTCTCCCAAACCTATTCATGTTAAATTTCTTAGAAAAGATATTCTTGAATTGATGGGAATGCACTATAGACCTTATGAGATTGTCAATGGGCAGTACATAGATAAGATAGATCAACGTCCTTTCTCTACTGAGTTTAGTTTTAGTAGGTTTCTTATACCTGCTCTGATGATGTATGAAGGATGGGCTTTGTATATGGACTGTGATATGTATCCTCGAATAGATATTAATGAAGTCTTTGAAGAATATAACGATGACTTCTTTCCCCTCTATTGTGTTAAACATAAGTATGAACCTCTTGATCAGTACAAGATGGATGGAAGAGAACAGACAAGTTATCCAAGAAAGAACTGGTCAAGCTTTGTTCTTTGGAATTGTAATCATAAATTAAATAGAAAGATAACTCCAATGGAAGTTAACAACAGATCAGGATCTTATCTGCATCAGTTTAAATGGTTGCCTGATAAAGATAGTGCTATAGGAACTATGCATGAGGAATGGAATTGGCTGGATGGTCATTCATCTGAAAAGATAGAACCAAAGAATGTACACTTCACAACAGGTGGACCTTGGTTTAAAGAGTGGAGTGTTAAACGTCCTATTGATGGACAGTATGCAGCCGAATGGAATGTAGATTATTCTTACTTATTATTGAGAGATAAAATAGATGAAATATAAAATTGTTACAGCCTTTGATGAAAACTTTTTACAACATAGTACCATTAATCTTCTTAATGAATTTAAGAATAATTGGGAAAAAGATATTGAATTTCATTGTTACTACTATGATTTAGATTTATCTAATTATTCTTTACCTAAAGCACCTAATATAAATTATCATAATCTTTTAGAGATAAGTGATTATCCTAATTTTTTAAAAGAATTTGCTAGGCATAATGGAACTGAAGGTAATACAATATCATATAATGAAATTCTTGATCCACTTAAATTTATTCCTAAAGTAATTGCTTTAACTGAATGTGCTTTTGATTCAAAAGATTGTTGGCTAATATGGTTAGATCCTAGTGCTATAAATTTAAAAGATATTTCAGCAAAAGATTTAGATAATATTTTTCCAGAACATGCAGAAAATATAGATCTTATTACTCTTAAAGATCAATCTTATTTAACTCTATTTAATTTAAGTAGGCAAACTCCTGTCGATTTATTAGGAGATTTAAGAGGAGCTTATATTTCAGGAGAGTTTTTAAATTATAGAGAATGGCATGATGTATTTATTTTTAACAGATTAAGAACAATATATTCTGCTCATGGAATGAATGAAACAGAAATCAATATTGAAGGATCACCTCTCTCTGAAATGATTGTTAGTCTACATGATCGTAAGAACATGGCAATCAGAGATCAAGAGGGCAACAGGATAATTAAACTATCTGATACAAGTACATCTCCTGATATTCTTCCTAACAGATATAAACAATTAGCTGATCTTGTAAGATTTTACAAACCAAAATGTATTCTTGAAACTGGTACATGGAATGGTGGACGAGCTATAGAAATGGCATTGGCTGCTTTTAAGTATGTAGATGAAGTTCATTATATGGGTTACGATCTGTTTGAAGATGCTACTGTAGAAACAGATCATGAAGAATTTAATGTAAAACCTCATAATACAATTGAAGCAGTCAGAAAAAGACTAAATGAATTTACAGAACATATGAAGGAGAAAGAGGACAAGAAATTTACTTTTGAACTAACCAAGGGGAATGTTAGAGAAACACTCAAGAAATTAATTAAGACAGAAATAATTAGTGATGTTGACTTTGCTTTGATAGGTAGTGGTAATAGTAAGAAAACAGTTGAAGCAGAATATGATGTACTTAAACATGTTCCTGTTGTTGTAGCTGATCATTACTTTACCAAGGATGACGAAGATGAAGGGATACCCCCTGAGAAATATCAAGGAGTGAAAGATGTTTTCGATAGTGTACGTACTAAGAAAGTTAATGCACAAGAAACTACCGAAGATGGCTGGACAAACTTTGATGAAAAATCTACAACAAAGAAGTATGTCTTACCTTCTGGGGATAAAGTTGCTGGTGGTGGACATACTCATCTTGTTGTTTTTCTTCACGATGCTTCTTTAGAAGATCTTCCTGATGATTTAAAAAGAGTTCCTATTATTGTACATCCTAGAGATTGTGTACCTAAAGATTATATACAAAATAATATTAAATCAAATCTTACATTAATTTCTCCTAAGAAATGGTTAATAAAACATCCCGGTCATAGAGGATCTGCTGCTGTTATTTCTGCTGGACCTTATCTTGATTATAAAGAATTAAAACAATTTACTTTAGATAATCCTGAGACAAAGTTATTGGCTGTTAAGCATGCATATCCTCATTTATTAGAACATGATATTAAACCTTGGGGATGTATTATACTTGATCCTCGACCTATTACAGGAGTTAGTACACATAATATTGTACGAAAAGAATTATTTAAAAATCTTGATACTACTACTAAATTTTTTGTAGCTTCAATGACTGATCCTTCTGTAACTAATTACTTAATAAGTCAAGATGCTGAGATCTGGGGATGGCATGCCTTTACGGATTCACTTAGACAAGAAGCTGAACAAGGAACACAAATACAAAACCAACAGGTTAAAGTATTAGAAGAGTTAGGTATTCCTCAAGGAGCTACTCTTATTACTGGTGGTACATGTGCTGCTATGAGAGGTATAGGTATGTTACATACTCTAGGATTTAGAGACATCCATCTATTTGGTTTTGATTGTTGTCGAGATGAGCCTACTAATGAAGAAAAGACTGAAACAACTGGAGATCTTGAAGGTGGAGAAGTACCTAAACCTAAATATATACAAGTTAATGTTAAAGAAAAAACCTATTGGACTACTGGTGAACTTCTAGCAATGGCACAAGATTGTGAAAAAGTTTTTGCTGATGAAGGTCTGGAAGGTATTCTTACATTTCATGGAGATAATACAATGGTAAGAGATCTTTGGGATATTAATTTGGAAAGACAAGAACGTCCACTATTTGAAGGATACTACGATGACTGAAGAAAAAGAAGCTAAAGGAATAGCTGCTCAATATTTAAAAGATGGAATCAAAATAAATACTTCTATTCCTGATAGAAAAAAAGTACAGTTTGATCCTACTTTAAGTAGAGATAATCCTTCTCAAAGATATTTAGATCTTTTAGAAATCTACTCTACCCTACATACTGCTGGAGAAGGAATGTTTAATGGTAGAAGTCTTATAAAATATATTGAAGTTATAGGAACTTATCTAAAAAAATTAAACTGTAAAACATTACTTGACTATGGATCTGGTAAAGGACATTTATATACAGAAAAATATACAACAGTTCAAAGAAGAGATGAAATGGATCGACCACTTCCTAAGTTATGGGAATTAGATAGATATCAATTATATGATCCAGCTTATCCTGAACATGAGAAACTTCCTACTGATAAGTTTGAAGCTGTTATTTGTACAGATGTAATAGAACATATTCCAGAAGCAGATATTGGATGGGTACTAGATGAGATTTTTAGTTATGCAACTAAAATGGTCTTTGTTAATATAGCTTGCTTTGATGCTTTAAAAATTCTATCAGATGGTAGTAATGCTCATGCTTCTGTATTTCATAAAATGGATTGGCTAGAACTTTTAGCTTATAAGAGTGAGTCTTACAAACATTTAATTATCTATCCTTTCTTTGATATGTTTGACGAAGAAGAAAATGTAGTAGTAAGTGGATATAAGATTGATCAATTTCCAAGAGTAATAGAATTAAAACCTAAAGAATAAGGAGGATACTATGCTAGGTATAGCTGAATCAGTAATTGGAGTAGCAGGGAAAGTCCTTGATAAGTTTGTTGAGGATAAAGATCTAAAGACAAAACTATCTCATGAGTTAAAGTCACAGATCGTAGCACTAGATCTGGCACAAGCACAAACTAATCTGGAACAAGCTAAACATTCCAGTATCTTTGTGGCTGGTGCTAGACCTGCTATCATGTGGATATGTGCCTTTGGTCTGGGCTGGCAGTTTGTCTTTCAACCTATAGCAGTATGGGGCATTGCTGTTAGTGGAGCAGATCTTGTTCTTCCTGTCATACAAACAGAAGGTCTTATGTCTTTAACTCTTGCCTTACTAGGTCTGGGTGGTATGAGAACTGCTGAGAAATGGAAAGGTGTTCAAAGAAATAGTATGAAGAGATGATTAAGTGGCTCTATAAATTACAGTGGAGGTTTTGTATTTGGTTAAATAAAATACTGAGTGGTAAACCTCCACCTAAATACTTAGCAGGAAAAAAGAATGGCAAAAAATAATGGATGGGCTGAAGTAAGAGAAAGTCAATTTGGTTATCAAGTTGTTCTTAATCATTTTACTGGTGAGCCAGAAATATGGGATAAGTTTTCTACGAAACAAGCAGCTAAAGAGGAAGCCTTTCTCTGGAACAATGGACTTTGGGGAAAAGGTTTTACTTATTCTGCTGAATGGTTGAGGTTAAATACTAAAGATGATACAACTAACTGACAATGCAGACATACATCTCTCTTCTATAGTAGCTGAGAATAAGGTAGCTGGTGTTAAGCTGGCTGTTAATAGTGGAGGATGCTCTGGCTTTACCTATGATTGGCAGCTAGTAACCGAAGAAGAAATGATAGATATTGTTGATGATTATATTATAGATCTTGACACAGGTAAATTATTCATAGATAATCTTTCTGTTATGTATATAGCTGGTATGGTTGTTGATTATAAGAAAGATATTTTTGGACAAAGATTAATGATTGACAATCCTAATGTCGAATCCATGTGTGGATGTGGAGAAAGTTTTCAATTTAATATGGAGCAAGCTAATGGGAAAACTAACTGATAAAGAATTTTTAGAATTTAATAAAAAGTTATGGGAACTAATTGATGAGTATTCTCCCAAGGAAGATAAGTCTTCTTATACTTTAATGATAAGTGGATGTTTATTAAATGCCTGTTTAAAATCCTATGTAGCAACTCTAGGAACAGAACCTACTATAGCTATGTTTGAAATGGCTATTAGTCAGTTAACAATGGAACCAGATACGAGGATACTTCATTGACAAACATATTAGATAAACAAACACCTACCTATACTCTTGATTGGTATATTAAATGGATAGCTTCCATTATACTTGTTGTTGCAACTATATTAACAAGTAATAATATTTATCCTCTTAACTTATATTTTCATGCTGTTGGTATGTTAGGATGGTTTATTGTTGCAATGTTTTGGAATGATCGAGCATTGCTTATTATTAATTCTGTTTCTTGTGCTTTACTAATTGATGGGCTTGTATCATATTATGCTAAATGAAAAACAAGAAAAGTTTTGCCAAGCCTACGTTCTTCATAGGAATGCTACTGAAGCAGCAAAGGCAGCAGGGTATACTGCAAGATGGGCTACCACTCAAGGGTATCGTCTTTTACAAACCGATGAGGTTCAGGAAAGAGTTACACAACTTGAACAAGAACTTGAAACAAATGTAGATGTTATTAGTGAAATAGAAAAGCAATATGAGTATGCCAAGATTAATGGACATACTAATAGTGCAATTAAAGCACTCGAATTACTCTCCAGAGTAAGGGGAGCTAACTCAGATATCAATGCTAATCTGGATGAAGAAACTTTAGAGTCTGCAATTATAGGTTGTTTGAATGTTCTTGGTGAAGATAAGGTATATAACCTTGTATCCAAGTGTGACTTTACGATTTATGAGGAGGATGGGGAAAATGAAGGGACAGAGAGCAACGAGGAGGGGCCATCTCTAGAGTCTCTGGACCTACCCCTGCCTGAAGAGGCTGATTCTTCTGTATGAGCCTTAAAACCCCATACAGAGCATTTAACTTTTTCTGACTACTCCATACCCTCTTAATGCCTGACCTACCCCTAAGTATCCACCCTTTTTCTTTTTCTTTATTAGTCCAACACTTCTTTTTTTAGATGCAGCAGTAGCATCTTTCTTTGTTCCTTTTATAATTTCATATTCGTTGGATTTTATTTTACCTGCAAGGAACATATCCCATACCTGATCGTCAGTATATTTTTTACCATTATAAATACTGGGGGCATTAAGCCAGTGTGTCTTCTCTTTGTTTATAGGAATACTAACTCCTAATTCAGAGACATCTTTTCCCTTCTTAGTTTTGTAGACAGTACGTCCTACCCTTGTTCTTTTCTTTGTAGGCTTTCCTACTAAGTCATTCATTTATAGCTCCATATCCAAGGTCTTGGGTGAGTATCACTGTTTTCCATTGTATCTATGTGGAGAAACCTCTTCTCATGTGGTCCTCTTTGTGATACTCCAATGCCAGTGAAGCCATGCTCAATAGCTAACTTCATTAATCTGTAGGCAGACTTACCACTGATCACTACATCAACTGCTTTACCATAGAGGTGAGGAGAGTTCTTAGCTCCTCCAATAACTTGGTTATAGGATTCATGTCTATAGCCTGAACTTACAATCATTGGTTCATTAAACTCATGACGAAGAGCTTCCAGTTTTTTCATAAACCCTTCATCCATTTCACATTCATCTGTACCTTTACATTTAAGTTCGTCTACAGAAAAGTATTCCCACATTATTCTTTTTCCTTTGCTCTCGTTGTATCAGGATGTGTTCCATTATGCATTCGATGAAACCGATCCAGATCTTTTTCCATAGCTGTTAGTCTCATTTCAATAGCTCCATCTCTTTCAGATCTTTCTTTCAGGATCTGGGGAGATAGTATGTCCTTTGCCATGACATCAATAGAAGATAGAGCAACAGCTTGTCTTGCTTCTACCTTATCTAACCGTTGATTTAAACCAGCTACATCTTCTCTAACATCCTCCAGAGTTGCCGTAATAGATTTAATCGTAGCTTTCAGGACTCCCCATGTAGTAGCTATTCCTGTAACTACTACTCCAAAAGTCAGAAGTTCTCTTGGTCCTAATTCTAACATTAATTAAACTCTATAGGTTTTACTTCATCTGTTGCCAGTGATCGTCTATCATACCTATTTTCAATTTGTACAAAAAATCTTTTTAATGCAGCCAAGTCTACACTAGGATTTCTCTCTCTTATTTTTTTAAATAATTTTTTATTTGTTGACAATCTACTACCGGGAGATATCCCATACTTATTAGCCATTAGAAATCTTTTACCATGCTTACTCAAAGCCATAGCTTCTTTGTCTTTGTATACTAATCTATTTAATTCTGTAGGTTTCATAAATTTTCTGTAAGAGTTAACTAATTTCTTAACTAATTTAAATGCCTCAAACTCTTCAGCTAAAGCTTCATCATAGTCTCTGCCTATCTCTTCAAAGTCAATAGGAATATCTTTATCCGTTAGAATATTACTAATAGTTTTGGTAGTATCTGCCCTATCTCGTTTAGCATTTCTCATTAAAGTTCTACTTGTAAAGGCAAGATTTTTCTTTGGATTAAATTCTCTCTCTTTTGATGCTAAAGTCCAAGGAAGCATAAGTCCTGTTCCTCTTGCATTCACTCCATGTTTAGCAAACCAATCTGCCAAATCACCAGAGTCTTCAAATCTCTTACGATCTTCTCCAAAGTATAACTTTTTTAAATTTCTTTCAAGAGCAGGAGGAACAACACCAAAATCTTGTCCTATTTCTCTACCCATTTTTACAATACCAGCTTCCTGTAACTTCCAAAGATCTCCTAATACTTCTCCTGTACCATCCCAATCACCTTCATTCCATTTTTTAATTAGATCTACTGTTCCAGCCCCTACTTGTACAGCTAATGAAGGATCTAAAAATGTACCTGCTTGATTTCTAACCATTGATGCAAAGTTTCTATCCAAACTTTCTCCAATATCCATACCACTAGCAGCATCAACCATGAAAGGCATAATAAAATCTAAAGCAAATTGATCAGGGTTATTATAACTTAGATCAGTAACAAAATACTTTCCAGTTTTCTTATCCTTTCGGACAGCTAATGCATGATTTTTTGTCCATACAGGACTCGATTCTCTAATGGCAGGAAGAACATCTTGTGTCCCATTTAATTGATTGTAGGTATAAGCTGCTACTGATGGTGCTGTAGCAACAATAGACTGCATAATAAGTCTATCTCTACCTGCTTTTACTAATTCTTTATTACCTGTTAAAGTTCCTTCTCGTATTTCATTACCAGCTAATTTAAATAGATTATATTTATTTCGTAGGTTCTCTGCTGAAAAAGCAGTAAAAGAACCAAGAACAGGAAAACCTCTCATTCTCTCTAGTATCTTAGGAATACGAGAATAGACAGGTACTATATTCATAACCTTACCTACAGCTTCTTCATCCAGAAGTTTAGCATCAAAGTCTGGATCATCCCTACGAATACCAAACTCTCTACTAAATTTATCTCTAAAAGCTTCTTGTTCATCTACAGATCTTGCATTCCAAATATCTTGAGATCGTTTTCTCTCTCTGAGAAAGGAAGCTACCTTACCCAGATCATCTGTAGCCATATAAGCTTTTTGAGCAGCCTTTGATGCTTTCTCTAGTCCTCTAAACTTATACTCTTTCTTACCAACCTTTAATACTTTTGGTTTTTCAAGCCAAGGAGTAAATCCTGTTGCTAAATTTAATACAGCTTTTTTAAAGAGACTCTTATCCGTTATTTTATCCAAGTCTCCAATACGTGTCATTATTTGATTAAGCTCTGCCTGACTTCCCTTTAATCCCAGTTTATTAATAGTATCAGCAATCTGTTGCCTTCTTTCTTTATTAGCTGGTGCAAGAAGTTTTATACCATCCACAATTCCTCTACCATTTCCTGTAGCCATAGTGTATTGAATAGCACCTAGAGCATTTCTAGCTTGTGCCTGTAGACTATAAACTGTTTTATTCTTTTTAATATATCCTTGAATACCAGAAAAAAGATTTAACATATCACCAATAAAAGGTAAATCTTTTTCATAAGCTAAATCACCCAAACCTCTACCATCAAATCCTTCTGATAATATTTTTAATGATTGAGCCGTTTCTTTTGGAACATATATTTTAGTTAATTTTTCCGAAGGTAAGTCTGCCCTTAAAACAAAAGGAGAATTAGGATTTGTAGGATTCATTTTATTTTTAGGATCTCCAGATGTTATAAGAGGAACATATCCAGCATCGTCAGCCAATAATTCATTATCAAATATTTTAGCTTCTCCTCTTTCAAGTAAACTATCACCTAAAGAAGAAGCTAATCTTATATTTTTTGAAGAATCAACTACACCTTTAACTGTTTCTAAAGCCCTAACACCCGGATTAAAATTAACTCCATATATTTGTTGTATTATTTCTGGAATATCTTCTCTTGCTTTTAGTACTCCAAGTCTTGACTTCTTAAAATCTACAGGTTGATATAATTCTTCTATAAATTTTCTAACTAATGTAGCTCTTTGTTCTTTTGTAGATGGAACATAATTACCTTTAGCATCAAAGATCCCTGCTTTCTTACCCCATGTATCAGGATTGTCCAGTATTAATTGTAACACATCACGTTCAATGTTTTTATTTTGAGGCTGATTTAAAAACTCATCTAAATCTTTTCTTCCAACTCCTGAAAACTTTTCATAAATTCGTCTGTTATAAGGTTGCCTAGCATCATAACTATAAATATCTTTTAAATCATTTGAACCATACTTAACATCTCCAGCTATATCCTGAACCTGTCTAACATAATCAAACCATGTATCTATAATACTACCCATTTTAGGGCTTTGTTGTCTGACAAGTTTTAATGAATCTACATCACCTTCCATAGCAGCATTAACCAAGTTTTTACCTTCAGGAGTATCAAAACTTTCAGTGAGTACTTCATCCATTTGAAGAGCAAGTTTCTCAGTTGCTTCTTCTATTGGTTTTGTTTCACCCGTAGTTCTTTCAGTTATTCTAACATTAACCTCATCAATATTAGCTTGAGGAAGAAAATTATTTTTAATATAATTAGTTGCATTAGCTACAGATTCAACCTCTCCTAGATTTTTAACCAGAGGTTTTGTTGCATCAACAACTGACCCACCAATAACATTAAAACCAACACCAGTAAGAGGACTTAGTATTCCTTCAGCTAATCCTTGTAGTGCTATAGCTCCTGCATCATAGTCACCTTCTTTACGTCTTCCCAACTTCATATCAGTTCCTTGAGAAAGATATTGTTGAGTAGCACCTCCACCTGCTGCTGCCGTTCCCTCTATAGCATAAACAGGTAACATTCTTTTTCCTATAGCAGCTTTTAATCTAGCTTTCATACCTTGTTTAATACCAGCTTTAGCAGCTTCTTTACCTGCCTGAATACCTACACCACCAACACCTGCTGTAAAAAATCCTGCTAGAATTGAGGCAAGGTTTGTTGGATCTAGAATACCAGCAACACCATAATCTATAACAGCATCTGTAAGAGGAGCACCACCACCTGAAGGAGATCCTGCCATAGGAAGTTTATCAATCTTATCTAATGCATGGGAATAAAGTTTTAGATTATCATCATCAAGGTTTTCAATATCAGAACCTTGAGTTAATGTAGACAATACATTAATATCAAAATATCTACGTTTCGTTAGAAAGGTATCTATGATATCTTTAGGATCAGTAGAAGGATTTTCACCTAATCCTCTTAATGAATGATAAGCAGCACTCAGAAATGTAGGATCTTGCTGCAAAGACTCATAGGTTATTTTAGTCTCAGCCATGTAAGTACCTTACTATTGAACATTAGGAATCTGTTTAAGTGCATCTTTTTTAGAAAGTATACTAGAAGAAGGTTGATCTGGATCTTGTGCTGCTCGTATTATCTCTTCAGTTACTTTTTTACTAAAACCTGCTTTAGCCATAACTGCTCTAAATAATTCAGGAAGAGTACTAGCTTCAAGACCAGCATCTCCAGCTATTGCTCTAGCTTGTTTAACACCTAATTCTGCTAATTTAAAATACATCTCAGTAGCATCTTTTTTAGCTGTAGCTTCAGCAGCATCAAGTTCAGCAAAAACTTTTTCGAGAGTTCCAAGACTTACCATACCTTTTATAAATTTATCTCTTTCTTTTTCTGGAAGATTAGCAAGTCGTTGTCTAATTCCCTCATCCCTTGAAATTTTATCTAAAAGATTTTTACTTTTTCTACTTCTAGATTCTTTAGCTTGCTCTTGAAATTGTACATCTAATTCTTTATTAGTTTCTTTAATTTCTTTTTCAAGTTCAGCAGCACCTTCTCCTGCTCCAGCTAATGCATCAATTACACTAGTTGCTAGAGTGGGAGATTCCATTGCCGATTTAATAGCTCTCATATTATTTCTAAATATCTGAGCATCATTTCCTTCAGCAGCAGCTTTTTTATTTTGTTCTAACAAAGTTTTAGCTATATTTGCTTCTTCAGCTTCAAATCTATCCTGCTCTTCTGAAATAGATATACTAACATCTTCTTGAGCTTTTCTTTCTGCATCTATATCTACAGGTTTAACACCATATTTTTTATTGAATTTATCTAACATACTTTCAATTTTTTTAAATCTATTCTTTTTAGGTGTAGAATCAACTTTCATAATAGATTCTATTGTTTCTTCAGGAGAAACACCTAAACCGGGATCTACCTCTACTTCTTCTTCTTGCACAGAAACTGTTTCAGAAGGTACAGGAACTGTTTCAGGAGGTGGAGGAGGAGCTTTCTGTGAAAGAGTTGTTTGAACTTGGGACATCATTTCTCTGTTAGGATCATATCCTTTAGGAAAGTATTGACCATAAGAACCTCCTTGTCTTTTGATTACAGGAAGACCAGATAATCCAGCCAATCTACCACCCTCTTTCTTAAATCCTGTTATATTACCTATAGCTCTACCAGCACTAAAAGGATTTCCACCAGCCGTACCAGCACCATAGATATTTAATCCTGCTAAACCAAGACCAAGTAACTGTTGTCCAGTACTAGGAGCACCCGGCAATCCACTTGTTGTCTGTGTAAAACTTGATCCTCTAGCATATGGATTACCATAAACCATACCAGAATAATCAGCTAATGTTTGTTGTGGGAATGCCCTCTCTTCTAAAAACTTACCATAAGCTTCATCAAGTGCTGACTGAGCTAATTGTCTTTTTTGTTCTCCAACAGTTTGTTGTGCTCCTCTTTCAGCTAATCCAGCTTGAAATAATGCAGGACCAGTTCTACCAATATCTCCAGCCATCTGTCTTTCTCTGGCTTTCTGTTGTGCAAACTGTGCTTGAGCATTCTGGAAAGCACTCTGCAATCCCTTAGCTTCTATGTCAGCCAGAAGTTGTGACTGTCCTCTTTGAAGTTCTGCTGCTTCTACTCCTGCTCTGGAACCTAGACCACTCAGACCACCAGCCTTTACAGCTTCTGCTTCAAATCTAGGCATAATATTACGTTCAAAGTTTGTTTGGGCTTCTCTCTTTTCAATATCAGTTACTGCTCTTTGGTATGGAGACATATACTCTTGAGCCGTTTCGGGTGTAAACTTTTCGGCTCCAGTTCGATATGTTGCTAAAGCTTCCTCTATAAATGGTTTGGTTGTTCCTACCAATCCTGATATACCTGCCATAGCTTGCTGTTCTTCACCAGTAAGAGGGGCAATCATTTGTCCTGTATAAGGATCATACCCTCTTTCTATATCTGATCTATATAAATCTCTAGCTTCTCCAAGTATTTCTTTTACAAATGGAGCTAATTCTGGAGGAAGTTTCTGTGATTGAACTACCGTTTGTTGTGATGGTGTTCTATCTTTAACACCAAATAATGAAGATAAAAAACCCATTGCTTACACCCTTTCTATCATTGGCCTTAGAGCAGCAAGACCATTAATCTCATTAGGCTGTTGGCTTGTACCATATGCCTTTTCTCTAACACTTTCTACAACTTCATCCATAACATCTGCTCCTTCATCTGGATTACCATTACCTAATGCAGCCATTGTATAACTGTCAACTACATACTCAGTAGGACTTACTGCCAATGTAGCTACTTGTTCTTCCCCTTCTTTAATTGGCATGTATACGTTATCCTCCATACCATGTCCATCTCCCGGCACTCTACCATGAAACTCTCCACCTGCTGCCAATCTCATCAAACCACCACCAGATTCTGCCATTATTCTTTGAGGCTCTTGCTGTGACATTTCTATCACATTTTGAATAATAGTTCCTGATCTTTCAATTAAACTCTCTAAAGCTTTAGCTCCTATTGAATCTCCATCAGGTAATGTAGCCGTTAACATTTCATTTAAATTTTGTTTAACATCCATAGCCATAACTTCATCAGGTATAAATTGTGGTATCGGAGCTTGCATAGGAGGCTGATTAGGAGGAGCAGCCTGAAGTCCTTGCCTACCTCTAATCATTTGCATGTCATCCATAGTTTGTGGAGACTGAGCTACTTCCTGTACCATCTGCATACGTTGAATATCTTCAAGAGCCATATCTATATCCTTGTAAGTAATTGGCAGCATAATTACTAATATCACTTTGAGTATCAAAGTTATTTTTATTGTTATAGCCGTATTTTAATTTTTTATTTTTACTAAACTGATCTTGAGTTTTCTGTTGCATAGTATATCTAGTCTCATCTAATACTTGTCCCTGATTATAGTTACCAAATAGTGTACTATGATTAACCCGATTAAAATGTTCTGCCATTGTTTTCATTAATTTAAATCCTGCCAAGATGTTTCTGCTCCAACACTAACATATCCTCTAAACTTACCACTACTAGCTGAGTAAGATATATCTCCCTTTATTGGTCTTCCTATACTAGTTATACTTACTACTCGAAATATATTAGAAGCTGGTTTATTCTGAGCTTCTAAATCTCGACTATCTAATTCATTAACTAACATTGCTCCCCATCTTTGAAGTTCTTTATAGAAGTTAATTAAATCTTTATTTCCTATATTTTTAGGTAAAGTAGGGTATCTTGCCATTACCTACCTCCATCTCCCTGCAATGCTAGTCGAATTGATCCCCATTTCCAACTAGCATTATTAGATGCAGAAGATACCCTAACTTTTGCTTGCCTTCCTCTAGCTCTAAAATCAACTTTCTGTGTTGTATTCGTTATATCAAACTCTCTAACTATTTCTTCTGTACTTTCAGGAAATTGTTTTGTTGTTAAATGTAGTTTAATTTTACCAGTACTTAAATCAAAGTCTGGTATTATTCTATTCATAAACATAAGAGCATTACCATCATCAATATCAAAGTCAGCCGACTCTACAAAAGAAGTTAATGTTGCACCATCTCCAGTAAATACTCCTGCTGGCTCATTATTAAACAAAAAGTTTCCTGTAGTTGTAGCACCAGTAGTTATTGTATTACCAAATACTTCTCTATCTGTAAATGTTGTAAAGAATGTATCTCCATAAACCCAATAATTTTCTTCAGGAGAAAAGACTACATAACTATCACACTCTGTAGAATTATTAGAGACATATAACCAAATTATTTCTTTAAACTCTGAATTAATTCCTGTATAAATTTTATCATAATAAGTAGTATTTAATCTATCAAAAACAAATCTTCGTACTGTTGAATCTAATACTTCTACTTGTCCAGCATTAGAATAAAAATTATCAAAGCCCATCCAATAAGTTACACCATTATAATCTATACCTGCATGTGGTCCTACCAACCCACAATTTGTTCCAGCCTGTTGAAACTTAAATGTAAACGGAGGACCAGCAAATTCCATCAGCCATAGAGAATTATCGGTCCATATATTAATAGCATTCTTTGATCGAACTGCTCCTACTATTTTAGTTCCATCTGTAAGAACAACTTCCCCTGCTGTAGAACTTACTGAAGGAACCCAATTAGTTCTATCTCCTTGATCTGACCATCTAACCAGCATAGGATTAAATGTACCACTTACAGTAGCACTTGCATTAAATTCATTAGCTCCCAGAGCAATTACATGCCTGTCATTAGGAGAAACAATTACAGAATTAACACTAATCGGAGATGTTGTAACTGTTGTTGCTCTTACAGGAGTAGTAGAAGCTTGAGTAATAAAGTAAAATATATTGCCTCCTCTTCTATTTAATAAAACATTTTCTCCCCAATTGTCTAAACTCCATTGAGCAATATCTAAAGCTAGATCAGTAGCATCTGCTGAAGCTTCTTCATCCCAAGCCCTGCCTGATCCTCCTCCTGCTGTTTGTTTATAAACCAATGCTGTCATATTAATAGAAGATGTTACATCTCCACTTGCACTTGCATTAGCAGCAGCACTAACAATTACTTGTGTACCGTTTACTGAAACAATTGTAAACTGTGGTCCTCCTGCTGCTGTCTTGGTAAGATTTAAATTACCTCCTATAGTAGCTGCTACCGAATCTATAGAAGTATTTTGAAATATGATAAAATCATTAGCAACACCACCATGAGCAGCATCACAAGAAACAGTGACAAGTGCAGAACCACCAGTAGCTGTAATCTTGCTAAGACCCACCGATGTAGGATCTGCTGCATTATAGTCAGAAGCTCCATAACCTACTCCTTGTGAAGCTACTGACGTACCAGTAGCAAGATAGTAATTAAAAGTAGCATTTCCTGCCTGTGTCGAAGTAGCTCCTGCATTATCTGAAACAGATATTGTAAATGAATTTGCATTTATAACAGAATTAACTGCATACACATTTCCTTGTAAAGTAACATCACTTCCAATAACAGCAGCAGATGTAAATAAAACGTAATCTCCAACTTGTCTTCCATGTGATCCATCAGAACAGCATACTCTGGTTGTTCCTACACTTGTACCAAAACAATTTGTTAAAGTAACGGCAGTTGTAAGAGGAGTAATATCTACTATACGATCTTGATCATGTTCATAAACTTTATCAGGTGTAGCAAAAATAGCTCTCTTTTTATTACTGTTATCCTTCCATGCTAACAGATCTCTGGCAGATCCATCAAATGAAGTAGATACTTTAATTTCGTATCCTCTTACATTTTCTGGTTTTCCAGCCCTAAACCTTACTCGATTACCATCAAACCATCTACCTTCTTCGGCATACTGAGTAGACTCTCGATGGAATCCCGGTTGAAAATCAAATTTTGCAAGTTTAGATGTCATGATTTATCTTGTAAAGTTTTTAAGCATTACTGCATCAATAGTTGTAGCACTTCTAGCACTATAGATTAATAAATCTACAGCACTTGTTGTAGATGTAGCAGTTGGAGCAACTCCTGATACAAACTTATAAACAGTATTATAAGATAAAGTACGTCCTCCTGTTCCATCTTGTATTACATAAATACTTCCTGTTTGTCCAGCAGTAGCATTGCTTGGTGCAGCAAGTGTTCTGTTACCTCCTAAAGTTACTAAGAACTGATTACCGTCATTAAAGTCTATTGCTATTGAAGCTGCATCTGTAAGTGTTGTAATGAAAGATTTAACAGCACCTGAAATAGAAACTGTTCCTTCCATTCTAACAGCACTTGTAAAAATTACTGAAGCTGTAAAATGTTTATCAGCTACAATAGTACTAGATACAGAAGTTGGGACATATCTTATATCTGCTAAAGAAGTATCGGGAACATTAGTAGCACAAACTCCTACATCTTTTGTAGCTGCTGTTCCAAGACCCGGTATACCTTCAGAATTAAGAGAAAAAACAGATGTTCCATTTGTTAAATAATAACCAATTCCTCCTGAAGGAACAGTTACACCAGCATTGCCAGCTACTCTTAATATGATAGCATCACTAGCTGTTGTATTAGCAGATACTGCATTTCTAATAGCATAAGTTTTTGCTGTATTGGGAATTAAAACAAATATAGAAGTATTTGCTCCTCCTACTGTACCTTTAAATTCTAAAATAGCAGATCTAGATTGATCTTCACTTCCTTGATTTTCTGTAAGAGTAACAGTAGCAGCAGATCCTAGAGAAACAGTAGTATAGGAAGCAACAGCTTGATCAACAAGACTTATAACATTGTTAAGAACTTCTCCCCATGTATTAGGATTATCTCCATCTCCTTGTTTTGTTAGACGAAGATTTGTTGTATATGTACTTGCCATTTAACTTACTCCCATATCTTTACTTTTGTATTCTTTTTAGAAGATTTTGGAGAATCTAGCATTCCCGGCATTCCTGAGAAATAAATACAAGATATACCTGATACATTATCTAACATAGATGTCCAAATTCCATCATTTTTTAAATATATTTTAAACACATTAGATTGATCTACAATTCCTGTAAATACTATTTGATCATTTTTAAATACTTTTACCATTTCTTTTGTTGTAGCACAATGAGCAGGTAAAGATGTCATTATAGTTCCTAAGATTAATTCAGGTTTTTTCTCTTGAGCAAATAGAGTTCCAGAAAAAAAATAAAATAAACCACTTAAAATTAAAATATTCTTAAACATTATACCTCCAATATCGGCCAATCAAATAGAATGCCACTTGTAACCTTACCATCTTTATCTTGAACTACTAAAATTTTACTAAGATCTTCTACACTAGAACAAGCATTAATAGCTGTTTCCATTTCTTTTGCCCTTGTTCTCATTGAAGCTCTCCATGTTTTTATTTTAGTAGGAATAGCTTCACCTGTTTCTAATTCTCGTATATAATAACAATCAGTAGCCCACATTATTCCTCGTTGACCTTCCTTAAGCATACGTAAATGATCTTTTTTCAAAACATTAATATCTTTAGGTGTTGAGGTAATTTTTCCATTTTCATCCATAGACCAATTATATAATCTTTGATCAGGACGAGCATCTTCTTTTATTTCTGTTATATTCATTTTAGCTTTATAGTCATCAGGCCAAATATTCCAATTCTTAGGCTGTCTTACACCTTCATCATCGGTCCAACCTTGTCCTACAAATATTTCTCTATCCTTATACTTAAACATTTAAAATCTCCTTAAGCCCATGATGCTACAGCACATACAGAACTATTAGTACTATGTACATAATAATAATGATAGTCAACATCTAAATTTGTTTGAGCTGTACCGTATGCTTTTGAAAAACCACACCCTAAAGAATTAGCTTCGGCTCTATAATTTAAATCTAAACTATCAAAGTAAGATTGAGTTAATGCACCTGTACGTCTATTACCTCCCCCAGCTATTACGACTCCACCAGCAGGACAATCAATAGCAAGACTAACAGGTGGAGCTGCTGCTTGTGCTGTAGCACTATCATAAGGAGTTGTACTTCTTCCATATATAGCCCAAAATTCAGCAACACACGAATGAAACATTTTCGTACTAGTTCCTGATAATTCTTTTGAAGCTACAACAATATCAGCCGTAGTATTAGCACTAGCATCTTCTAAATAACATAAAAATAATCCATCTTCTCCACTAGAAGCATATAAAGAATATAATACATTCATGTTTGTTCCATTTATAGAAACATAATCTAAAGTTCCATTACCATAATACCATGTGTTATATTTAACAGCAGCTATTATCATTCTATCTGGATAAGCATCTCCTATATCTACTCCAGATTTTGTTTTAGTAACGGTAAATCCTCCATTATTAGTAAAATCTGCTGAAGCATTAGAGGAATCTCCTACTCCCTCTGTAAAATGAACTCCATCTGGACCTCCTCTACTTGCTCCTGCACCTATTAATTGATTTTGAAACATTATGCTTTACTCCATGAAACAGCAGCTACACAACCAGAACCTACACTTGCACCTTCATCAAAAGAATAATCTATATCTAAATTTGTTTGAGTAGTAGCAGGTGCTAAAGAAGCAGAAATTATTAATGAATTACATACAGCCCCAAAATCTTTAGTTAAATTATTAAAAGTTGATTGATCTGGATCATCACCTCTATCACCTCCTACTGCTACAATAACACCTCCTCCTTCACATGTAATTTCAGCATCTAAAGGAGATGTAGAACTATTAACAGTTTCTGTATCATGTGCTGAAGTAGCTTTTCCATATGTTGTATAAATAGCAAGACCTCCTGAATGATAGTTTAAAGCTGATCCAGTACTAGAATTTTTACAAGACATTACAAAATCAGCACTTGTTCCATTTTCTTTATGCATTTGAAAAATACCTACAATATCTTCAGCAGAAGCTGCTTTAGCTGTTGCTACTAATGTCATAGCTGTTCCATCCAATGTGAGAGAATCAAATGCTGCATTACCACCACCACCATGAAATGTTGTAGCAAGTTTTGCTGCTGCAATAATTTTTCTATCAGGAAAAGGGGTACCAATGCTTAATCCTGTTGTTGTTTTTGATGAAGTAAAAGTTCCTTGATCTGTAAAATCAGTTGTTCCACCTATAAAAAATAAGCCATCTGGTCCTTGTTGTTGAGTTCCAGCAGCCATTAATAAAGTATGTAATAACATTAACCATATTCCTGTGTCATTATAGCTTGTATATTTTCACCTGTTCCATCACTAGATACTGAAAGAACAATATAATCTAATCTATCTACAGCCCCACTAGAAGTTGTAAAAGTAGGATCATCAGCAGCTTGAAATTTCCAACAAGCATTATAAGCAATTGTACCACTTCCTCCAGATTGAGTAAAGAAAATACTTCCTGTTTGTCCAACTCTTGCTCCTGTTGGTCTAGCTAAAGTATGAGCAGCCGTAACTGTTGTTGAGAAATTTTGAGCAGATCCAAAACCAAAAGAAACAGATGTAATTCCATTAATAGCTGTAGAATGTACTGAAGCAGCAGCAGATTTAACTAAAGAAATTTGTCCAAGAAATCCAGCATCTCCACTTACTGTAGCTGTACCTTTCATAACTACATTACCTTCTAGAGAAGTAATACCACTAACTCTAACAGTTGTTAGAAAACCAGTAGCTCCAGAAACAGTAACTGTACTTAATAAGTTTACGGCTCCTGCCACACTTAAAGTACTTGCTAAAGATGTAGCTCCACTTACTCTTATTGTTCCTAAAAATCCTGAATTACCTGATACAGTTGCAGTACCACCAACAGCTAGATTACCTGTCATTGTTGTATTACCAACAATAGTCACAGTCCCACCTACATAAAGATTAGTTCCTATAGAGACATCCCCACTTACTGAAACATCTCCATCAAAGTTGGCATTACCTGTTGCTTGAAAAGTTCCTCCTACAGAAACATTAGTTGCTACATCAACATCTCCACTGACAGATACATCTCCTTCAAAAATAGCTTTACCTACAACTGTTACAGTAGATCCTAATTGAGTAGCTCCAGTAATTGTTGCTGTACCACCTACTGATACATTACCAGCCATATCCACATTACCTGATACAGAAACACTATCCTCAAATATAGCAGCTCCTGCCACAGTTACTGTTGATCCTAATTGAGTAGCTCCCGTAGCTGTTAGAGTTCCTCCCACTGAAGCATTAGTAGCTACATCAATATCTCCACTTACAGAGACATCACCTTCAAATACAGCTTTACCAGCTACTGTTACTGTGCTATTAAATATAGCAGCACCAACTACAGTAACTGTCCCTCCTACAAATAAATTTCCACCTATTGTAGCATTATTAACTGATATATTACCTTCAACTGCTGCTGGAACATTTGTTAAATTTGATCCATCTCCAAAAAAAGCAGAAGCACATACCTTACTACTTACATGAACATCTCCTTTAACAGTAACATTACCTCCTAAACTTACATTTCCTACAACACCAAAAGTACCACCAACTCCTAAATTGGCTGTCATAGTAGTATTACCTACTATTGTAACTGTGCCTCCCACAAATAAATTTGTACCTATAGATACATCTCCACTTACAGAAACATCCCCATCAAAGTTAGCATTACCAGTAATTTGGGCTGTACCACCTACAGATAAATTACTATTTACATCTAATGTAGAACCTAAAGATGTAGCTCCACTTACTCTTACAGTTGTTAGAAAACCAGCAGCCCCACTTACTGTAGCTGTACTTAAAAGATTAACTGCACCTGCAACACTTAATGCTCCTCCTATACTAGCAGCTCCTGCTACTGTTGCTGTTCCTGTAATATTTACATTACCACTTACCGAAACATCGTCTTTAAAAGTAGCTGCTCCAACAACATTAAAAGGTCCAGATACCGATACACTTCCTCCTGCATGAATAAATCCTGATACTGAAATATTTGTAGCAACTCCTAATTCTGCCTCTACATTGCTTAGATTTGAACCATCTCCATAGAAGTAAGCAGCCGTTACATTCCCACTTACTTCAACATCATCTGCAAATGTAGCTTTACCTGTCGTTTTGAGAATACCTCCAATAGATACTGAAGTTGCTACATCAAGACGACCACTTACAGAGACATCATTATTAAATTCTGTTTTAGATTGAAAAGTTCCAGTACCTGTTGTTATTAATGTGCCTCCAATAGATACATTCTCATTTACATTTAATTCTCCACTCACTGAAACATCTGCATCAAAAACTGCATTTCCAGTATTAGTTAATGTTCCTCCTATAGATGTATTACCAGCAACATCAAGAGTTGAAGCTAAACTAGTTGCTCCTGCTACTGTTAATGTACTTCCTAAATTAACAGCACCACTTACAGTCACACTAGATTTAAAAACTGCTGCTCCTGTGATAGTAGCTATACCGTCTATTAGAGCATTTCCTACAGAAATACTTCCCCCAATAGAAGCTGTAATGCCTGTTAGATTAGAACCATCTCCATGAAAAGCACTAGCACAAACTTTTTGTCTTACTACTAAATCTCCAGTTATACTAGTACTGCCAGAAACCATTACAGTTCCACCAACTTCTATACCTCCTGTTCCTATTTTAAGAGCAGAATTTGTTCCGTCTCCTGTTTGAACATTAGTAATAGAAGCTTTTACTCCAGCATTAGTTGTACTAGAATTAATCTGAAGTAACTGCTTATATGTTCCTGATATTAATTTTCCTGTTAAATCTGTCATATTTGTTGCCAATACTTCTCTGTTTCATCCCAAGTGGTTGATGCCTGATTCCACTGTAATCCCCTACCACCTGTATCAGGTCTTGGATTTCTTATGGCAGGATTATCTTTTACATTTGGTACTTTATTAAGAGGACTGTTTTTTAAATCATATATTCCTTCAAAATCTTGTGGGCATACTAATAGACCATAACTATTTAATCTCATTACTCTATGTGGATAAACAAATCCACATGTATCACACATAGCTAAAGCATTTTTTTGTGTTGCCATTAGTTATAAAAAGTTAATCGAGGCAATAAATAGATACTAGCTCTTTCTCTATCTTCTTCCATAGCTCTTCCTAACTTTTCCTCATAGTTTGTTTTTAACATAGCAATTCTTGTATCGGCTACCAAAGGTCTTTTCATAGACATATAGTAAGCTAATCCACAAGTTAATGCTGGTAAAAATCTTTTAGGTAGATCTGCATTTTGATCAGCAGACTTATTAACATCTGTTAATTCTTTAACTATCTCCATTTTTAAAACATCAGTAGAATTTTCTGGTATAGGCCATACCGACATTACTGGATTATCTCTTGCTCTCCTAACTGTATATTGGCTTGGTCTACCAGTTTGAGTATGAGCAGGAATAATAAGATACTCTTCAGGAGTAATACGAGTAAGTTGTATATCTGTATTATCTCTATTAAGAACAACTTCAAGAGCATTGATAGTACTACTTGCCAAATCATATGATGTAGTCGAAGCAACTACTGTAACAGCAGTAGTACTGGTAGACCAAAGAAGTATGCCTCTATTCTGCCAATCTTTAAGCATAAGATTGATAGAACGTCTAGCTGAAGCTGGCTCATGACCAAGAGTATCTTCACCCCCAATCATTTCCATAGCTTCTTGGATTACTTCATCTATATCCAGATTAAAATTATATGTGCCTGAGACTGCCATTATGTTCCAATCGTTTTAATTCTTTTGTTAGCCCCTTCTATGTAAGAAGAAAACATATTAGGTAAAATAAAAGGAAATACTCCATGTATAATTAAACCAATCATAATTATTATTCCTCTTATACTTTCAAACCATGTAAATCTTAAATGTTTAAGATAATTTATCTTTACATCTTTTAGATGTTTAAAATTTATGATCATATCTTTACTCCATATCTATTGTCATTTCCCCCCAATCAGGAGGTCGGCAATTACATTCGTCACACCTACACATATCTTTACCATCATGAAAAGAACACATCATATCACAGTGACAAGGGTGCTCACAATGGATACATTCATTAGTCATTTCTTTTTCTTATGTTTACTGCCATAAGTATACCTAAATTTTAAATATATATAATTAGAAAGATCTTGAAAATATTCATTAAAAGTTTTATAGTTTTCTCTATTAACTTTAGGAATACTATAATCTATTAATGAATAATCATCAAAACCTTCTCGTACAGACTTCTCATAAAGTTCTTTATTAATCGTAGGAGGCAGCAACTAAAGCATCTCCAGAACGATTTATCTTTCCTTTACCTTTACCTTTACCAAACTTACCGTAGGATTCATCTGCACTAGCATGAAGTTGTTTAGGAGTACGTTTCTTCTTGACTCTCATTGCAATCGACTCATCTTTACGAGCCTTATAGCCTTGTTCTTTCTTACCAACTTTACCACCAGTTTTTCTTGCAAAAGGTTTTTTCTCTCCACCCTTGCTTTTCTTTTTCCTCTTTACGGGACCAGAGGTATAATCTGCTCTTGGTTTTGCTTCCTTAATTTTTGTTATCTTACCACCCTTCTTAATAAATTCTTCAGTACCTTTTTTAACTGCTTTTCTTAAAGCAGATTTTCCTAAAGCACCTCCAACTCCACGTTTAACAAGGCCACCATTTTTCATATACCGTTTACGTTTAGCTTCAGACATTGTACCAGCCCTTGCCATTTCTGCTGGTGAAAGTCCTACTCTGCTCATTCCTGCCATTTTATCCTCCTTTAATTATCATAGAAAGAAGCAATTAATTCTGCTCCTTCCAGAACACGACCACCACCTTTTCTAGCAAAAGGTTTTTTAAGTCCGGGCTTTTTTGCTCCTCTTTTTCTAGTTGTTGGAGCTTTGCTATAATCTCTTCGTGGTTCTATTTTCTTTGTAATACCACTATAACCTTCAGGAAATTTTCTAACAGGTAAACCTACCATGTCCTTAGTTCCAACTGTTCCCGTATTTATATATTTTGCCATTATTTTTTTAGCTTCAGGAGATAGTTTTTCCCAATCTTTTGCAGAAGGTTTTAACATTCCTTTTAATATCTGACTACCTCCCCCTTTTTTTATTATACCACCAGACTTTTTAGCAATAGAACCAACAGTGGGAGTAGTTGTAAATGAAGTTTTTCCTGTTAATCCATGAGATGTTTTAGAAGGTTTAACAGGTATTCCTGCTGCTGCTTTTTTAATTTGAGCAGCATTCATTGCTTCCCTATT
>VTLG01007541.1_pt1 | contig 50407 bp, 72 predicted proteins | sample 4694571 | NCBI WGS metagenome assembly VTLG01 (sample SAMN12604809, study PRJNA352737) | marine metagenome | biome: ENVO:00000447; feature: ENVO:00000209|ENVO:00000569|ENVO:01000036; material: ENVO:00002151; isolation source: viral sequences binned using virsorter ... | reverse complement strand
GAATTTCAAATCGATAGCAGATAGACTAGAAACTACCCCTTCCGAAGTTGCAATGGTCTATCTTTTAAAGCACATGGATTCAATACGAAACTATGTGTTAAATGGTGTGGAGGCATCAGATGAGAGTATATCGGGACGGATACGAGATGCTCGTAATTATTTGATGCTTCTGCACGCTATCATATTAGAATTAAAAGGGCTGGATGAAAAAGAGGACGACAATCGAAACTCAACTTGGTTTGGCACAAGTACCGTATCTAGCCCTTTAAGATTTAAGATGGTGGAATCACCAACTATGGCTGAAGCATCTGAAATTGAAAGTAATTAATAGTTAAAGCCTAAGCCTAGGCTGTTAATGGCTTATAATAGTTGTTAGCTAAATATATATATATACTATATATATTAGCTAACAATATCAAATTCGTTGAATATGGACGTTTTTTTGTTTAGGTAGGGTCGTATAAGGGGTTATATATAAAAGCCTCGCCAGAGGTCTATTAGGGGGGTTTAACGATACTTACTAAGTCCTAGCTGGTTTATCTTTGATGTATCTTTCGTTGTTAATGGGGATTGTACAAGAAGATTGTCCATCAATGCTTTCATCAATGATTCTCCATATAATTGTTTAAGGTTGCCCGCCATTTGTTTTTCAATTTTGTCATAATCCATTTGACCGCCTGGGTCTTGCCAACTTTCAGGATGACTAAATATAGCATGAATTGGCTCATGTAAAGTAGTACCATATTCGCCAGAAGCTCTCTTTCCAAAAAAATCAAATTCAGATATTAATCGAGAAATGCCTTCACCTACTCTTATCCCCCCTACTTCCCTTTCGGGCACTCTCTGCATGGTTTGATATAATTTAATTGTGTCTGGGTCGAAAAAGTTGCTTCCTGCAATATATTCACCACCATATCTTTCTTTAGGGGTATATTTATCTAAATAATAAGCGACAATCCCTGATGGGTCATCACCCTTTTTAAGCTTAGATACAATATAATTTTGCAATTGCTCTGGAGACCACTTACGCATAGCCTTTTTTTGACTTTCTTCAATAGATTTTCGAGCTCTTCCTGTTGCTAATTTATCTGGGGAAGCGTCAGGTTCATCTAAGAAACCTGCACTTAACGGAACTTGAGACCATCTATATCCGGCTGTATCTTTAATAAAAGAATATAGAGATTCACCAATTCCTGATTTATCAATTAATTCAGCATATCTTGACATATTTAAAGGAATAGCGACAGCTTTTGGAGTTCCAACATTAGTAGAAACATATTCAAATGGCTTTCCGTAATCAGATGATTTTCCCATTAAATTATCTATATTTGAATGAGCAACGCCAGTTGATACAGCAGCAGCTGGGTTCATTTGTGGAAATATTAAGTTAAATAAACTATTATTACCATTCATCTCTTATTGCCTTAATTCTATCTACACAGGCTTGTAAATTGTTAAAATTTACTTTACCATCTTTAAAAGCTTGAAATATCTGGGCCCTTCTTTTAGTTGGCAATCCTTCAGATTCCATAGCTAATAGTTTTTGTATGAATGTAGTTTCACCCTCGCTCATCAGTATTTTCCACCACTATACAGTGCTTTATAAATTAATTCAGCTAATTCTTTTTCACTCATATTTTCTAATACTGAGTCTATCATTTTTGATGTATGTTCTGCATAATGTTCTTGACCATAACCATATTTCTTCACCAACCCTTCATCCTTCCTTACAGTATGTCCAAAATATGAATGCAAAGGCTCATGAAATAAGTAATTAATAGGTCTTCTCATCAACTCTATGAGCTTTGGTTTAAGCTTACCACCCACCGATTTATCTACTTCATCAACGTCATACGTTTCCCCGCCAATTTCTATCCCTTCAGCTAATGATTTAAGAGCATATTCAGCTCCAGATACGCCAGGTTTATTATGACGTTCTCCAGTTTCTGGGTCTACTAATACCGCTTTCTCAAACCCATAAAGATTAAAAGTATCTGGAACCGTAGTTTCTTCAAATCGGTTCTGCCATCCACCTGGAGCAGATGAAAAGTACTCTCCTGCAGTTCTAAAAGAAGATTTTTTCCCCTTTCCTCCTTCGATTGGTGTTAAGGGCAAATAAGTTTGAGGAAACATATAACCAACTAACCCTCCAGGAGCATCTCCTTTTTGAACTCGACTCATGATAGTTTTAAAAGCTTCTTCTACATCAGGATTATCCTCGTCCTCAACTCCCATAAAATTCATTAATGCTTCTTTGCTAAATCCTAAAGTAAATAATTTACGTATTACATCAGTATCAATAGGAACGTAGGGCTCCTGTTCTAAAGCTGTACTTCCCTTATCAGTAATTTGCATTCTTGGCTTATAAACGCCTGGTGGGTCTCCTTGATGTCCTGGTATGTGTGGCATTATCTACCTTGTCCTCTATATGCTTTACGATATCTTTTTTTACTACCTTTGATACCAAATTTAGAGCCTCTACCACTACCGATAGAAGTCTTTTTTGGGCCTCTTTTCTGTGAACCTGTTGCTGTTGTAGGGAATTTCATTGTATTTATTTTCTATACCTAATACTGCTTTAGTTTTTTAAGCTTCCTTGCAACTAAATTCCCCTGGTTATAAATAGAATCAATATAGTGAGGTATTGCAGATGGGTGGGAGAGCTCTGGCATTCCTTCACTATACCTATTTAGATAATTTAACAGGCTACGGTAGGCAAATTTATCATTTATTACTTGCTCAGTTACTTTTGTTATATCTTCTTGGAATTCAGGTCTCTTTGAATTCTTAATCCATCTAGCGTTTCTTTCTATTGTTTTATCCATTTTATCAATATCTTTAGTCAGCTTATTAATTAAAGGTTTCATTTCGTCTCTACCAGCCTTACCAAACAAAGCTCCCCTCGCTCCCTGTCCGGGCCCCAATGTTCCCATTACTAAACTTAATAAATCTTCTTGAGTAACTGGCTCTGTAGGTTGACCGAAGATATTCTTACCAGCGGGATAAAGAACTTCTGACATTTCAGCGTCTTGTTTCTGCATTAAATCATCCATAAAACTATGAGCTGTTTCACGAAACGTTGGTAAATCAGCAGATGTTTGATATTTGCCACCTGTTAGTAATGATAATAATGTATTCTCATTCATAATTAAATCTCCTAATCTCCAAATACTCCAATAGCGTATTTTTTAATATAATCCATATTCTCTATCAAATTATTCCATTCTACTTTCTTTTCTTGATAAATTGATTCTATCTCATCTTCCTTAGCTTTATCTTCAGGACTTAGTAATGAATAGTATAAATCTTTTCTTGTTTTAGTGCCAGTACCTAATTGTCTCCATGAAGTCGGAATAGGTCTTTGCTTAGATATTATTCCACTTATTATTTTCTCTGCTCTACCTCTTACTTTATGTTTTAGTTTTTCTACAGAAGGGTCATCGTTTAAATCATGAGTCATAACAGCTTTAATAGATGTCCAATATGCTTTAGCTTTTTCTTCCTCGCTCTCATCACTCCAAAAAACAGATTTAACTATTCTATACTCAGGAGTATTTTCTGTAAGTAAGTCAGCTTCGTCAGCTTTAAATCCCTTATCTTTAAAATAAACATCTTGAAACTGTCTTTGTCTACGTTTAGAATCTGTATATTTCTTTACATTTGGTTTAGCTGAATTCTCATATATTGTTCTTATATCATCATATGCTAAAAGAACTTGTCTAAGAGCATCGTCAAAGGCTTGAAATGGGTACTTTTGACCACTTATCAAAAAATTAATATTATTCCAAATAGCTGTAAGAACTTTCCATGTGGCAGGACTATAAGAATCAACTACATCTCCATGTCCGTCAAAGGCATTGCTAATAACTCCTAACCACTCAGCTCTAGAAAGATAGTCCATAAATTGACCCGCACCGTCTTTAAATTTATTTCTTACATCTTTATCAAGTAGAAGATAATGCATAGCGACAATCATGGCTCCAGATGGAGCAGCTACAGCTAACCATCTTACGAATGGAAATGGATTACCATTTACAGCTAATGGTTTTATTACACTATTCCCAATTATCTCCTCCATTCTATAGGCGATACGATGAAAAAGAGTAACTGGCTTCGACCATCTTTTACCCATCCATTGAGGAATAAATGGTAACGTTGGAGCTCCTTGAGTTATTGCATGAGCCATTGTACTCGCTTGGTCAATATATTCTGGACGTTCATGTAATCTATCAGCCCCAAGTTCCATCATATCTTTAACTGCTTCATCACGAAATTTAAACGTATCGTTAAGAAGTCTAAGAGATGATTTCCTTGACGTTCCTACGTTGGTAGGAGTTTTTATACCATTCAAATTATTAATAGCATCTCTTAGAGCTGGCTCTGCAATAGATACTGATAAAGTACGATTTGTCATTTCCGATATATACATTCCCCCTGGATTGTACTTACTATATCCTTTGCCAGCTACAATTTCATGAACACCAGCTTGCAACGCTCCTCTTTTTCGAGCTTCCGATGACATAGATTTCGGGTCTCTTAATACTCTTGACCAACTATTAAATAACTGTCTAAATCCAAATACGTTAGCGTTTGCTGCATTCCCAAGAATAGCATTCTTAATACCAGCTTTTGGAGTAGATAAAATAGTTTGAGCTGTCCAAGATGTTATCCTACTTGCGATTTTATCTAAAGTCGTAGCAGGCTCAAGAGAATTAATCTGTAATTGCATAGATTTGTGAGCCCATATTGCATAATCTGTACTCGTTTCTTTAGCCAACATAGCTATTTCACCTACGCCATCCTTTATAGCATCAGAAGCTGTTGCAGACTCACCTAAGAATCGTTCATTATTAGCTCCATTCCTTCCAAAATACTTATAAGAAGCAGCCTGATGTCCAACCCTATTAGCATCTGCTGCCATTATTTTAGAAAAACTAGTTTCATATACTGGAAGTATCCTACTAACTGTTCGCTTTTCACCATCTTTATCAATTATTTGAGAACCTTTTTTAGCTGGATTTCCTTCTACGTCTATAAGTTTATCTGTAAGTATTAATTTATTATTTTTATCAAAAAGAAATAATGGAGGAAGATTTGCAATTCTTGTGTGAATAGTTCCATAAACACCTCCAGAATTTGATATAAATGAACTTAACCTGTGTTTCATCAACTCAGCTAACTGTCTCTTTTTAGACATACTAATTGCCATATTTGCAATCTCAGGATTCATATTAGCCCAATACTCAACTAATTCTCTCCCAAAATCAGGCTTAACAAATTCATCATGAAATTTTTGATGAACAATTCTAGTTAAGTAAAAGTCAACAATATGACTATCGTATTTACCAGAGTTACCATCTTTATCGTGTATCTTAACCTTTTCACCCTTAGAATTTTCTACTTCATTACGTTTATATTCTTTTAAATTTACTACTTTATCGCCTTCCCATACTGGAACATATCTTTTATTTCCCTCTATAAACCATCCATTATCCTCTTTCCCAGTACGAGGGTCTATTGACCTTAAAGATTGTAGATATTCCTGAGAGTATCGTTTCTTTCTAATAGGCTCAAACTCAACTATTCTGCCTGCATATTTTTCTAAAACTGGTTTGTTAAAATTAAGATTACTATCAACAAATTCTACGCCTTTAGACACTCTAACAGCGTCCCATTGGTTTGCTAATTCTATTTTTTCACCAGCTTTTGTATAGACACTAAAGAAATCTTTATAAGCTAAGTTTGAAGTTGAATTATCACGAACCTCAACTTTATTCTCTAATAAAAATTTAGTCAAGATTATATCTTGCATCTCTCTATAATATTTTTGAATATCCTCGATAGGAAGATTTTCCATCGTCTTTGGGTCAAATAAATCTTCGAACTTAGGGTCAACAATATGAGTTATATGGTCGAACTGTTTATCACTTAATCCAAATTCCTTTTTAAGTTCATGTAGGTATTGACTAATCATTCCTACATTATTCTGACGTTCAATTTCAAACGCCATTCCACGCCTACCCCAATCAAAAGCAACTTTACTTTGCTGCATCATATTGACAGTATATGTTGGTAGTGTAAGTTTCTGAACTCCAAGTAAAAACTTTCTCAATTTAGGCTTAGTACTAAACAAGACATTAGCAGGGGGCAAGATAGATGATTGTAAATCTAAATATGATTGGTTAACGTCAGGATGCTCGAATGCAGTTGTAGCTAATTCAAGTTCCTCATATGTCATGTTCTCTGATGAGCCTTTACTTTCAGGCCAAAATGTTCTAAGAAAGTCTCTATAATCTTTCTCTTTCCATCCAGCTTTTCTTACAACTGAGTGTAATTTACGCTGCTGTTGTTTTTTTATCTTATAATCATCTCCACGAATAGATGCTATATGGTTGATATTATTTGAAATTAATTTTTCTACAGCTTCTTGGTTTACCCAATGGTCAGCAATATAGTTCTTAGCTTCTTCTTCAGTTGCAAATCTAACGTCCTCTCCATCTTGAGAGAGCGTTCCGTCCTTCGTTTCAATTTTATCAAGAGTTCTAGCATCCCAAAATACATCAGCTACCCAAGGTTTGTCATATTTAGGATTAAATTCTGGATAAGATTCATATAATGATTCTTCTAATGGAAGTTTCTTTTCCATCTTATTCATATCAGGCCATTGAGCAGGATTAGCTCCTCTTAGTTTTTCAAAATTCTTTCTTATTTTTTCACGTTGTGTAGTAAGTTTATCATTTAGATTAGAAATCTTATCAACTTCTAAACGCATAGCTCCTTCAAAACTAGGAGTTCCTTGAGGAAATAGTTTTGTACCATCAGAAGATTTAATCTTTTTTAGTACATACTCAGGTCTTGCAACATAGGATTCTGAAACAACTCCTTTTTCTTCTACTTGAAATTCTTTAAAGAAATCTAATAATTCCTGATTAGAGCCTGTATACCCACTTTTACGAGCATCCCTTTCTATCTCTTTCCATCTTTCGGTATCCCAAGCTCCTTTAACTTCAGCTTGTCTAGATTTTCTAATACCAGCTCTTCTACCCCTATCTTCTACAGGGATATACTCTCCAGCTCGCTGAGACTGAATCATCATTTCAGGATGTCCTTTTTTATCCCACCATTCCTCAAATTGACGAACTTTTCTTCTAAGTCTATGAAAATCTTGAGTATTGTTAAGTCCTAATGCCGTGGCAACTTCAATTATCTTTGAATCTGGAACATCAACCCATGCTTCTTTATCAATCTGAACAATTTCTCTTTTTTCCCAATTTCCACGAGCTTTACTAGTTGGTACAAATAGTTCATCAAAGATTTTACTATCTGGATTCCATGAAGTTGCTTTAAATCTACCTCCTGTTTCCTGTACAATAGGATTATCCCTAAACTCTTGCATTTCAGGATTATCTCTAGCATACTCCATAATAGGTTTGTCAAGTAAATTAGCTCTACCAATAGCGCCCGCAACATCGTCAGGAAGATTACCTCCTATAGCAACCTTAACTTTTTTAGTTCCTTTATTTGTTCTGACTTCAAATACTGGAATATCCTTGAAATAATTTGAATATCTACTTGGTTCTCTCTGCATCCAATCAGGAGCAATCACCGAACCTGGGGCAAAATCTTTCATTGTACCGATATATTTACCTATACCAGCCTTAGTATAATCTAATGAATTAGTAGTTTCATCAACTGCAGGTATCTTAACAAATTCTCCAACACTAAACTTATCGGTTGCTGGGTCAAAAGTTTCTTGTTCTGAACGGTGTACTTTCTTATACGAGTCATTTAATCTTAGATTAGCAGTATACCTTTGTCTATCTAATTGAGCCATCTGATAAGCTAGTCCAGGATATTCTTCCTTCCAATTTGGGTCTTTTAGAGCTTCTTTATTTTTCCTTCGGAATGAATCTATTTGTTTAGTAGTGTCGTCAATTCTTTTTTCCCATTTCTTAACTTCTTCTAATCCAATTTTCTTTGTAAATGGATTCTTTAGTTCTAACTCTACATCTCTATGCTGTACCTTACGAGGTTCTCCGTATCTATTAGATACCGCAGCTTCATTTAATTCTTTCTGATGATTCTCTAATGATTCAAGTTTATCTACTTCTTCTTTGGTAAGGTCTTTAACTACTTTACGTTCTGCGGGTGGATGAATAACATTTTTACTAAAGTTCTTATAAAAAGTAGATGTAGCTAAACTATTATACTCACCAGTATTTACATCCCTAAATATAATCTTTGGTTTGCCTTGTTTGCTCTTTGGTTTTTCTAATCGTATAAATTCAACTTGATTGTCAGGATTTTTCCTGCTTGACCACATCATGTATTTTGGTTCTTTAATAACCATTTCTTCAGCCATCTCAACAACTCTTTCAATAGCTTTACCATTTTTTATAGAACGAAACTTAGCTTCCGATAATGTTGGGTCAGCCATTCTTAAAGCTGTTGAAATTTGTTCCTTTACTTGAACTCTGTTCATTCCCTTCCTAAAAGCATGAAAACCTAAGAATGTTGCCCCATGTATAGTTCTTTCTTCCCATGACATATCAGTTTCACCAAGGTCAGAATAGAATCCAGCTCCAAAGACAAGAGCAGGCTCTACACCTCTTTGAACTACTTTACTTGAAAGACCGAGGGGAGTTGGAAGTCCAGCTACTGAAAATACGAGACTAGTTTTAGCATCCTTACCCATTCGAGATGCTCTTTCCTCAAATTTTGCCCAAGGTTTTACCTGAGCTTGACCAAGAGCCGTAAATGATGCGGTATTACTTACAAATAAATTTGCTGCCCTGGCTAATCTTGGACTATTTACAGATAACGCATTAATACCTTTTTTATATGCATTGATACTTCCAAGAAGTCCAGTCGCCTTGTATCCATGAAACTCCGCCCAATTCTTACCTTTGCCCGCAGGAATAGTAAAAGTTTCTCTAAATATTTTTTCATTAGATTTAGCTATTGAAGCAGCTTGGTCTCTAAGCTTTTTAGCCCTAACAGCATCTCCAGCTCTATTGGCTTTTCTGGCTTGTTTATACAGGGTCTGAACCTGTTGATATTTCTTAATACTGGTTCCAGCTTTAAGAGGAGTCATAACTCCACCTGTCACTAAAGATGTCAATCCTAAACCAGCTACTCCACCAGTTACTCCACCTACAGCATCAGCAAGATATTCCCAACTATCGTCAGCTGGAGCTACTTTAGATTCATAAAATCCAAAATGAGGTAAACCTGATAGAAATTTATCTCCAACTCTATCCCAAAACTTAGCGTCCTGATAAATTTTATCTGGTTCATTTGAACCTACTTCATCGACATTTCTCTTTGCTCTGTCATCTGTAGTTTCAATGCCTCCAATTTCGATAGACCTTTGATTAGGAAGCTTAGTTTCTTCTTGAGCGAGCATCTCCGCATAAGCTTTAGCTATTTGTTCATCTGTTGGTTTAGTACGGCCTTGGAACTTGAGCCTATATCCCTGGTAATCAAATTCCCATATATAATCTTGCTGTTGAGGCATATTATTTATAAGTTGTATCTTCTACAGCTGGCTCCATCCACGTAGTAGAATCTGCTACCCAAGCTGAGTCAGCATCAAATGGAGTTACACTAATAAGCTTAGGTTCAACTCTTTCTACTACCTGTTCTGGCTGAGATTGATTTGTATTTGGAACTGTCATTGGCACCATAAATTTTTTCGTTAATTGTGTAGGTGTATAATCTTTCCCATTTACTCTAAATATTGTTTTATCTAAAGCATCAGTAGGCGGTTTATCTAAATGTTCTGCAAATTCTTTATCTGTTGATGTCCATTTCAAAGGAGTTCCTTTAGGTGGTTCAAGAATAGTCACTCTATGATATGAACCAGTATCTGTATCAATCAATAAATCTCCACTTTGAAGTTTTATATTCCTTGTTGTGAAAGCACTGCTTTCAAGCTTTGGAAATCGAGTTGACTTAACTGTACCAACACCTTTAAATCTTACAGGTTTATTAATGCCTTCATACTGACGTCTAGTAGGATTTTGATATACCACACCAACATCTCCTCCAGCCCAATCTCCTTGAACCATTCCAGGTATTGCACTACCAGCTTTTTCCGCTAATACAGGATTTGAACCTACTCCTATTTTAAGATAAATACCTGATTTATTGCTATTAGCATAAGTAACTCCACCTTTTTGTATTTGATTCCAAGCATTTTCTCCAGTAAGAATCTTAGTTGTACCATTTTTAAACTGTAATTCAACTTGTGATTCAGGTGGCATTGCAAATTCTTCTTCTGGTAAAGCAAATCTACCATCGGAATCTGTATGAAATTCAGATACATTAGTTTTTGTAATGGTGCCATCTGGTTCAGTTATGCTAGAATCTCTAGGCATACTCATTACTCGACTACCAAGGTTTTCAAGAAACGCTCTCCTTTGTTGCACAACAGGTAAATTATTAAGCCTTGATGCAGTTTTCTCATCTACCCCTTCCGCTTTACCTAATTTCATCAACGCCATCATTGTAGTAAATGATAGTTCTTGATTATTTTCATCTCTTTGATTTTGAATCCATTCTGGGAAAAACGGTCTTAATTCTTTTTCTAATTGATTAATTTTTTCTTTAGCAGCGGCCTCCGTATGATAGGTTTTACCCATGTTTATTATCATCGCCTTTTGGTCGTTGTAATATTCTTCTATATCTTCAGCTGTTCTTCTATTACTCTCTAAACCTTGTTTTAATAATCTATCAGCATTAGCAAAATCTCCTGCTGCTAATGCATCATTTACAGCTCCATGTTGTTTACGGTCTAAAAGACCTTTCTGATAATACTTTTCTGCTGTATCTGTAATATATTTAGTATCTTGTTCAGTCTTATGCTGAGACATAATACCTGTTTTAAAATTAGAAACCCTGGCTCTTGTTCCAGTTGCATGTCCAGGAACATTTCTTTCTAACCATCTTAAAGACGTAATAACTTCTGGAGTTACTGTAGTCGAATCTTTGATAATATCAAAATGTTTATCACGGTCAGTCTCATATGATACAATTCCAGTGTTAGTTTTCTTTTCAGATTCTAAAAGTCCAGATGGAAAATACTTTGCATTCTTTTCATCTTCTAACAATGATAATTTGCCTTCAGCCGTAGACCCTGTATATAAATCTAAAAAAAAGTCTCTATCATCTTTTCCACGTTCATATTCTATTTGCTCTTGGTCAGCTTTATATTTAGCTATCAGAGTATCTCTCTGATTTACGCTATTTGCATATTTAAACAAGCTATCAGTAATATTCTTGGTAGCTTCTGCCCAAGGGTCTCGATATCCGTATCGTGATATATATCTTAAGTCATCTAATGCGTTAGCCATGTTAAGTCCTTCTTGTAGTTCTTTTTGTATCGTAGTTAGTCAATCCGTCCTCATCTCCGTAAGAAACCAACTCACCGTCTGGCCCAACTCTATATTGAGACGCAGCGTCTGGATTCATATTTAAAATATCTCCAGCTATATTAAATCCAGTATTAACTCTACTATCTAACATAGATAATAAATTCGCATATTGACTAGCAGTATTTTCTTGAGTCGCAAATAATCTTTGACTTAAAGTATCTTGCATCTGCTTCCTTAACATAGCATTACTCGCTCCTCCCATTCTTAATCCAGTTGGTTTATTCTTAGATTGTATCATCGCTTGTTGGGCTGATTTCATTTCATGTCCCCTTCTCTGCTCTCCCCCAGCGTATACATTTCTGATATCATCCTGTAATTGTAATAAATTAGGAAATCCCTGAAATCTACCCGCATATTCATCTGATAATCCAAAGATTTGAGCCCATTCCTCAGCCGACACTCCGGCTGTCATATCTCCCCCCTCAGTACCAATATATTTTAATAACAATGCTCGATGTCCTGGCTGTAAAGAACCTAACTTGTCTATAAATTTACTCAATAATCCAGGGTCTTTACCTTGTATATTTGGAGCTCCTTTATCTTCAGGGTCATATACCTCATCATAATCAATATTAGCTCCATAGGTATGACCACTCCCACTATCCCTAGTCCCTGGGTCAGAGTAATCAGGTTTTAAGTTTAACATACCTAAATCGTCAGATTGCATAGGAAGTTTAGCTTGGTTTCCTCCAAGATAGTCATTCACATCAGACATCAATGCAGATGGTCTTGAATATAAATTATTTGAATTTAAATAATCATCATATATAGCCATTAGAATCCTCTTTTATATATTTCGAATAAATTACTCCATGAAGATGGATTAAATAACGGATTGTCAGAAGTAGTAGGTTTAAACCTACTAATTAGTTCCGAATATGCTTGAGATGGTTCAGTACGAGCTCTTATATTTGATTCTACAAAGTCAGCTCCCGCTTGACCAGTTAAATAAGGATTGTCTCCCAGAGTTCTCATTGACATAACTGACAAAGGAGTTGTAATAGCTGATGATACAGCTGCGGGATTAACAGCTCTTAATAATTCATCCACTGCTGAGTGAGCAGTTGTTTCAGCCTCCCTAGCTGCGTCAACGTCATAAAGAACATCTGGCATATCTTCCTTACTCAATCCACTAACAGCCCTATCTCCTAATGCCTTCTGAGTAAGACCAGTGACCGTGGCTCCAGTTAGAAACTGGAATAAATTGCTCATTGCCCTAACTTTAGGATGCATCATAGCCAGTGTTCCAACTCCCTTAGCAAATAATCCAGCTTGACTAAGTCCAGATGCGGCATCAGAAGCTTTCTTAGCTTGTTCTTCAACCCACTTTCTAATCGTTTCTCTTGAAGTTCCTTTTTGTAATCCTTGCCATCTCAATCCAGCTCCTCCAACTTGACCTTGAAGCCTAGTTAACGCTTGAGACGCTTGAAATGGATTATATCCTCCGTTTGCCATAATATTCTCCTTATCGTGCCACTACAAGAGCATCTACTTTATCTGCTCCTGTTATGCTAGTCGTTGTACCACTTGATGTGGTATATGTAATACTTGTTAAAGCTCCAGCTATACTACCTGTAAGTCCATCATCTGAAGACAAATCATTTAATATTAAATTAATTCTTATTGGATTTGTACCATCACTACTTGGAGAGGAGCTATAGGAAAAAGATTTTGTTATAGTATTTGTTCCATTGTTTGCCCTTGAAGTACTCCAAGAACTTACTAAATATGCTGCATTATTTTGAAAAGCATCAGAGTTTTTATTTCCAACTCTTACATATCCCGATGCTTCTATCAAACCTTCTCCACCCTTATCTATTACTGATGAAAATGTAACTGTAAATGTTAAAGAAATTCCTACAACATTGGCTATATCCAAATCATGCAAGGAATCAGCGCTAAGACTATCTACATCATAAGCTGGTGATGAACCTAATGCAATACTTCTTTCAGTAGAGTTTTCGTCGCTAAAACTTGATGTTACATCAGTTGTACTTAATACACTTCCAATATACAAATTTGCTGTTGGTGTAAATCCTGTTGCACTTTTATTTTCAGCTGATAATTGTAAATTTTGGTCTCCACCTTCCGACGCGTCATAAGTTTGTAAATTTCTTATTGTAAATATTACATCGTATTGGTCATCATCATAATCAAGAAATTGTTGTCTAGAACCTCCAGGTGCAAATGTAAACGCACTTCCAAGAGTAAGTATAGAAGCTGGTATAAATTGCGTTTGTTTACTATAATTAAATTCAGTTCCGCCACCATCTCTTGTAAAAATTAATTTATCTGAAGATAGTTTACTATATTTAGTTGCAGAACTACTAACCTTAATACTGGAGTCAGCGCTTGAAATTTCAATACCTTTAGTCTTTAATCCTGACGGAGTTGTTTCCCATCCACCAACACGTTGTTGGGTACGACTATATAAGTCGTTTGTCCGTTCTTTACGGTCTCGAGCTGCTTTTAAATTTGTACTTGTTAATGGCATGTTAACTATTCACAGCCGTTGAAGGCTCTTTCCTTGTTGTTCTATAAACTACTGTAATATCATTTATTCTATAATTACCAAGAGTAACTGCACCGCCAGATGTATCGTATGCATCTACTTTAATTTTCATACTGCTTACCGTTCCTAAAGAGCTCGCATTAATTACCTTAACTCCCCCTCTTGCAGCTGTAAGCCATGTATCATCTTCTGCCAATACAGTTGCAGTTGTATCTCCATCTTTATAAACAGATGTACGAACTTCTACTCCTGACGCTTCAGTAGTATAGCTAAAAATAATCTTTTTAGGTCGTTTTAATAAACCTGGGTTACCAAAGTCAAAATCTTTTGTTTCAAATGAAAAAGTTGATGTTCCCTGAGATGAATCATATGTTTTTATACTGTTACCCTCAAGCCATATACAATTATCTTGATTATTTTGTAAATTAGTAATCGCTCCTCCTGTATATGACCCAAGCTCTGTAAAAGATTTAGTCACAAAATCATAAACCAAAGCATCTGAGCCTGTGGTACAATTTTGAACAACAAGTAACTGTGAATCTGGTGGATAGTAACCAACAGCCGGGGATGTTAATCCAGTCATAGGAGCTAAATTTTTATCCAATTTAGCTGATAATTCTACTACTCCTTGAGATGGAGACCATGCATATATACCTGTTTTTCTGGCCCAGCAGATACCAAATTCAGTTTTAACAACTGCAGATGGTTTCTCAACACCTAATCCATTATGAGTTGATTCTAAGAACCACTCTGTATCATTAGGAGATGTTACATCAATAATATATAATGTACTTTGTTTAAATGCTAATAATTTAGTTCCAAATGATTCTAATACTGTAAAATCTTCACCATCGTTAATTCCAATATCAATAAATTGATTAGGCGGAAATGTATCATATTTACCAATAGGAGTATATAATATTCTATCTGGCATTAATTTTGTTTCAGCTCCCCCAACTGGAGTATAATAATTAACATGACCTACAAATGTCCTCATATTACAAACTGTTACTGTTTTATAATGCAATGCGTCAGCTGCCCCAAACGATAGATGCCCAACATCAGGACTAAATCCATTAATTGATTCATATGTATCGATACTGGGCCCTTTTATTTCTATTCCTGAACTATTGACCCAATTAGTACCAGTTCCACCATTTGTCCATGCAATAAACTTATCTCCAATATCCTTTCTTACTCCACGTTCAAAATCCATATCAAGAAATAAAGTCCATAAGTCATTACTGTCTTTCTTCTTTATATAAATTCTACCACCTTTTATTCTTTTACTGGTAGGGCTTGCAGTTCTAGCTAATCCAACTAATACATTAGTAAAATAATTATTAGTAGATAATGTTACGCTCTGAGAATATACTTTTAATAAAGATTCTTGGTCTCCTTCATAGACCCAAGATTGTGCCAATTCATATGTAGTCGCTTCCCATAGTCCGTCATCATCTGTAGTTTCTACAGTTAAATCTACATCAAAACCTACATTAGCTGAAGCATATTGAGCGCTTCCAGCGGTACTAATATCTCCAGCTGTTGGGGCTATTAAATTATTATTTTCTTCTAACCATATATCAAGGTCTCCACCTGGCACAGTATTGGAAGGCCCACTTCTATCAATATGACCAAACCACGTAACTCTATTTGCTGCTCCACCAGCAGCATCAGCAATTCTTAAAGCTCCATCAACATAATAATAAATCATTGCAGCTGAGCCGGTATCACCTAAATCAATCGGAGCAGAACCACCTTCACCATCTCCTACAAAATTTACAACATCTCTTGTTCCCATACCAGTCGTACCAAATGGATTTTCAATTACATCAACTTCAGCAGTTGCAACATCAGCTATCGCTAAAAGGTCTAACGATAAAGGAGAATTTGATAAATCATTATCAGCTTTAAATAAAAATAGACCATACCCACTAGTAGTAGTTCCAGCGCTTCTATCTAAATCAGCATGAAAATCAGCATTTGGAGTCACAGTAAATATTTGCCCAGATTTATACACCTGAACATTACTAGCAGCAGTTAATTCATTGTCGTTTATATCTCTAGCGTCAAATCTAGTATTTAAACCACCTGAAAAGTCTGATAATCTTAAGTATTGCTTAGGCATTATTCTTTAATTTCAAAATGTACCAAATCATCAAATTTATTGTCTTTTGTCTTTGTGTCCATGTCCCAGTCTCCACCCCATCTTATCTTTAATCCCATCTTAGATGCAATACCGAGAACATATCCACCAAAATAATGGAATCTATCACGGTCACTCCAATCTATTGGGTACGGCGCAACATCCACAGCGACACTCGGACTTTTATTATGTTTACCGTTAGGAAACTTAACCTTGCTATTGCCTTTATTAAACGCTTCATCTTGAGCCTTCTTTCCCCTATGTCCTTCTATAATTGTACAATCAAACCCTTTAACTACTTCATTAAAAAGGTCAATTAGTCTTTCATCACACGTATGAAGTCTCGACTTACTCCTTGTACTGAATCTAGGCATCTTCTACATTCTTTTTAAATTCAGCAAACCAAACATCATCTAATTTATTCTTGGTTGATTTAACTAATTTTTCAACTATTTGAATAGCAATCTTTTTCAAAACAGTTTCACTAATCATAGTTTTCAATCCTGTTAAAACAAGTCCTCTTACAAATGGTATGTACATTCCGCCACCAATTACAGCGACTGTACCTACAACACTTGTCCAATTATTCTGAATCCATTCAATCATGGTATTAACCTCATTAATAATGTTACTATAATAGGGACAACAAATAAAGCAGCTGAACCCCATGTTTTAAACATGATGATTGCATCGCTATTTTTACCTGTTTGTCCATTCAATTTTTCTAAATGTTTTTCAATTCTTTGTAGAGTTTTGAAGATGCTTATCTGTCTTTCATCCAACTTAACAAGTTTTGCAGTTGTTTCATTCCTGTAGTCGTTCACATTCATCTCGATTTACCGTTAATTCTACCTTTTAAATACGCCAAATCATCCGTAACATCATTTAATTCACGGACAATATCTTCTCTATGTCGTTGACTTATTTCATCTGAACGATTCCATCTGTCTAACATCTTCAATACAATACTTTCTACATTACCCATCTTAGTCTCTGATTTTGCAATAGCTTGCCGAATCTGGTCTAAGTCTTCCGATTGAGCCTTCTGACTTTTAATAAGATTCATTATCAACATCACAAACAGAGATACGATGACTCCAATAGCACCATACTCGGCATATGTTTCAATCATCTATCACTTTCTTAGTTGCTCTTAATCCAATTACAACCAGAGCCGCAAGCGACACCGGTAAGTACATATCGTCTTTTATACTAAAAGCAATAACAATAGATAAAACAAACAATGCCGAAGCTATGGCTTTATCTAATGTACTACTCTGCTGTTTCGTCGCTACTTTTCTCATTTAAAGAAGCCTTTAAAGCATCAATAAACGCTTGTCTGCCAAATTGTAGTTGTTGCAGATTAAAAGTAGCCCCATCAATCTTTCTATTCAAGTCTGACAGATGTTGCACCATCAGCTTTTGGTCATCGTTAAGTTCATCGACAAAGTATTTCTCTCCGTCAATGTCAAGAAGCGGCTGCTTTTCATTTTTCTTTTTTTGTTTTGCCATTTCATTTCCTTGTTATTTACGTTTTAAACCTAATCTTTGCATTAGGCTCTTGTTTTCTTCTTCCAATACTTCAGCGTGATGTTCTAATTCTTCCAAATGTTGTTCTTCCATATTATGCATCTTTTCTTGAAGTACAACTATTTCATCATGCATATCTCCAAGACTCCTATCTAAACTTTGGAATTTCATCATTATATTGTAATATGCGGCAATACACATTGAAATCCCAATCATCGCCTTTATTAAGAAAGCTATTGATATATGTACCTGACTATCCGCATTCAGACCCTTACTCGGCATTGTTCCACTCTCTTAACATCCATAAGAAAGCAATCAACGCAATAGCTCCTAAAATAACATCACTCATGCCCATTGTTTATCCTTTGAGCATCGATATAAAATTTTTCAAAATCTATACTTGTACTATCTAATTGTAATTGTATTGTCTTTATTAAAGAATCTACTTCAAACATTTCTTTAGCTAATTCTTCTCTTGACTTGCCTACATAATATTCATCTGCACAAGCTATTGAAGCTAATAATATGCTAACAACAAAACAAGTAAACAAAGCTCCATACCAAAACCTATCTATTCTCATCTTCTATCTCTATCGTGAAAGTATCTACTCTTGTTGAATCTAAAGGTGGAGTATATATACCAATCTTTTCTTCAAATTTATTTACAACAGGTTCTAAAGTTCCTTTCGCATCTGCAATTAATATAACTACTGCCATTACAATATGTGCTTTAAACCATAAAGTCATTAGTTTTTCTTCCTATCATTTACTTCTATTGTATTAGTATGAGTAGTCCCTGATTCAGTATCTCTTACTTGTCCACCACCTGTATTTGTTGAACCTCTATACCCACCTGAGTTATTGCCTTGTGAATATGGATTAGGCTGATACCTAAAATATCCATAAGGATATAACTGATTGTATTCATAAGGATTATATCTATAATAATAAATCCTTGTTTCTAATGCTTTGCCATCGTGGAATTGTATAGGTGTGAATGGTTTATCTTTTTGAGATTCTATTACAATAAGACCTGCGACAAAGCCTAAAAAGAAGTAGGCTATTGATTTACCAGCCATATTAAAGAGCTTTTAAATCTTTTTCAAGTTCTTCTAAATCAGCTTGCTGAGACCCTATTTTGGCAATCTGTGACTTGCAATAGTTTATTTCGCTCTTTACTTGTGAAAGTGTATAATCACTCACAATGTCATCTTGAGCTTCTCCAGTATTAGGGTCGTAAGACTTACGAACTAATTGAAGTTCTTCGTGAGACCGTTCTTCTTGAGCATAGACTTGCTTAACCTTTACATCACCAACTTCTTTGCCTTCAGGTATGTCATCACCATCTTTATATTTGACTTCTGCTACAGCATCCACTTTAGCTTGGTCAACTACTTTCACTTTTTGCACTGATACTTTACTAGCCGATTTTAATGCTTTATAATTATGCATTTTATCTCCTGTTAATTAATTATTTTAATTTTGATTCTAATTCTTCTACTTTAGATGATAATTCTTTTACTGCGTTTATAAGTGGAGTTATAAACATTTCTCTTGAAATTTGTTGCCCATCAACAGAGTCTTCCCAACCATTAAAAGTAGTATTGCTTACTTTATCCATAGCTGATTTAACTTCTTGTGCTATAAGTCCATGAATTAAAGTTTCTGTATCTTTTTCGGCATTATGATTAGGGCATGCATCAATAAATTCTGTATCAATTTCATTTAAAGGTTTCCAATTAAATGTAACTGGTCTTAATTCATTAATAAATTCTAAACCCAAACTATCATTGTTAATGTTCTTTTTAAGCCTTTCATCAGAAACTTGAGTCCAAGTATTATTAGCTGAAAATGAATTTTTAACATATCCGTGGTCATTACCAAGATGGACACTATTATCGTCTGTACAAGTAAAGTTCTGACCTATAGCTATTCTTCCATCGGGATTAGTTGAGTTAAAATCAACATTCCAACCAACTCCTGTGTTGCCATCTCCTTCCTCTATTGTGTCTCCACAATTCCTACCAACTAAAACATTCTTATCTCCCTCATCTATTAAACTGCCAGCTCCTGCTCCAACTAATGTATTATCTTCGCCTGTTGTTACATCATTTCCTGCCGTATACCCTATAGCTACATTTTGGTCACCTGTAGTCAATGCCTGTAAAGCACTATCACCAACAGCGGTATTATTTTCCGATGCGTTCATGGCTCCAGCCATTGTGTTTTTTCCGACTGCTACATTTCTCAGACTCCTTGTCCCTGTATGAGAACCACCCATAGCATTTATACCAATTGCAACACAACTATCTGTATCAGCATGGCAGGCATCCATAGCCCCATGTCCAAGGATTGTATTATCTCCCCCAGTCTCAAGAGTGGCTCCTGCCTCATAACCAATAGCAGTATTACCACTGGGAGAGCCTAAAGCTGTAAGAGCGTTTTTCCCAATAGCAATTTGACCAGTTGCTCCATTCGCTCCTGTAGAGTTCATAGCATTAGCTCCGATAGCAATAGCTCCATCCAAAGTTGGGCCATTACCACTAGTTAAAGCTTGATAACCTATAGCTACACAATTATCGATGTTGCCACCAGTTGCACTAGACATAGCCTCAAACCCAATTGCGACATTGGCATTGTCACCAGCATCAGATGCGCCAATAGCGTTAGTACCAATAGCTACATTATATAGATTGTTTGTCATAGCGTCACCAGCAGATTGACCTATAACTACATTGTTATCGCCTGTAGTTAATCCTGATAAAGCAGAGTTTCCAACTGCTATATTACTACCAGCGTCATCCATAGCACCATCCATAGCGTAATTACCAATAGCTACATTATTTTCACTTTTATTGTTAGCCCAAGTTCCACCCATAGCATCATAGCCTATGGCTATATTATTATCAGAATCTTTTACAGTACTTGCACCTGTACCATCCATAGCACCATACCCAATCGCAGTATTCTTATCTCCACCTGCGTGACCTAAAAGAGCATTATATCCTACAGCTGTATTTTCAGTACCACTTGTGAGGGCTGTGAGAGATTGATACCCGATAGCTACTGTACCATCTGCAGTAGCCGCATCATCCAATGACGCAGAGCCAATAGCCACAGCCTGCGCGATATGATGAGCTCCTCCACCTGCATTAGCTCCTATAAAAGTATTGTCAGATTCATCATCAAATCCATCTCCTGCGAGATAACCTACTATAGTATTCCTTACACCAGCTCCGACAACTAAACCAGAATTATATCCAACAGCTGTATTTCCAACTGTACCACTAACTCCAGCCTGTCCAGATAAAGACTGATGACCAATTGCTGTATTAAAATCACCATCCTCTTCTATATCGAGGGCTTGATATCCCACAGCCACATTACCTACACCAGTATTGAGAACTGTCCCAGCATCTTCACCGATAACAACATTATAATTGCCATTAGTAGTAAGAGAATCACCTGCGTTTTTACCAAATGCGGTATTTGATGTACCTCCCGTCCCAGGACAATACACTTCAGTAGTTGATATATAAAGAAGTGTAGCAGTTCCTTCGCCATCTTCTACAGCTCTTGCAGTAGCATCTACACCACTATTTGAATTGCTAACTTGTAATAAGTCTTTATAACTACCTGCAATAGTTTGACCTTGTAAGCTTGCCATTATATTTTCCTCATATTAAAATTTTTCATCCTGTATGTTCTTCCCATTTTACATTACTTTCATCCCAATCAAGTTGAGATATGTTCCAAATAACATCATATATTTGTCTTAAAAAATTTGCACTTGTTCTAAACCATGTAATCATTATTTAAACACTATAATATCTGAAGCTGTTGTTCCTGTTGAATAAATTCTTTCAACCATTATAGGTAATAATTGACCAGACGCAACATTATTTAATGTAACTGTTCCTGTGCCACTACACATATCTACTTTAAGATTACCACCAGTTCCAACCCAAACTGCATAAAAGGGTTCATTTGCTAAATCATTAGTATCGTGTGGAGTAACATCTTGAGCAGTATCATAAAACATATTGCCTAAATGTGTATTTGATGCTTCTGTAGCAGTTTTTATGTCATTAGTATCAGAATCTATAGTACCAAGTAAAACTTCATTAGCGGCATGGTCTACGTTAGCTGCTGTCAAAAGAACTTCAATAGCTGCCATATCAGTTTTTATAGCATCTGTGTCAGCGTCAATTCCTGTCAACAATACTTCATTAGCAGCGTGGTCAACATTCGCAGCTGTCAGTAAAACTTCTATAGCTGCCATGTCAACTTTTATTGCATTAGTATCAGCATCTATTCCTGTTAGTAAAACCTCGTTAGCTGCGTGGTCTACATTCGCTGCAGTTAACAATGTTTCCATAGCTGCTAAATCAACTACCATCGCATCTAATACTGCGTTATCAGTAGCTGAAAGATTTGCAGTTACAGTACCATCTACAGTTATTGTATTACCACCATCATGAATATGAACAGAACCATCAGTTTCCATAGCAATTGCACCAGCGTCATTAGCATCTACTGATTGTGTACCAGCAAATCCCATCATCATCATACCTTTATGACTTCCTAATGTGAAAGCTGCGTCGTCAACATGGACAGCATCTGAACTTCCACCAGAAGATATTTCTACATACAATGCTCCAGATGCGTTCATTTGGAATGGTACATAATCTCCATCCGCTCCTCCTAGAGCTGCTAATGTGTCATTACGTACACCTAATATAAAATTACCAGTATCCTCACTGGTATGAGCTGAATCTTCTGCATATTCTGCTCCCGATACAATATCTACTTGTAACGCAGTTTCAGCTGAGTTTAAAACCTTGTTTAAAACTTCTTTAGTTTGAAATTTTGGAAAAGCCATATTTCTTTCCTTTACCCTCCACCACCGTCATTCAAGACAATTATCTAAAATCAAAAGGTCGAAGTATTCTTGAACCTCCAACCTTCTCTCGTTTACGTGTACCAAATTTAACCAATGCATCCTTCCACTTACGTTCATGTGCATTTGCTAAATTTAAACTTGAGGATACAACAGCCGCGTCAGTTGACTGAGCTGCTTTATCCATAAATAATCTTGATTTAACATAATCCACTACAAATAAATGTAATGCATTATCTAAATCCAATGTATCTGTAATATCATCAACAGATGTTGGTTCAGCATAATAATGAAGAAGTAATCCTTCTATTACTGATTCATCAATAGCTTTTAAATGGCCCAGTTTTGAATGGACACTTGTTGAATCTGTACCTTTAGTTGTTGATATTGCGAGATTATCTCCTTGCATGAACCACATAATATCATCTTCAGGATGTTTATGATTACTATTTTTAGTTCCTGTTCCTGCGGTTGGTGTAGTAATAGTAAATCCAGCGTTTACATCAGCTGCGTCTGTAACAGAACCGCGAACAGCATTTGTAACAGTTATAGTAGCTGTACTGACTCCTGTTGAAAAATCATCTTTAAGAGCGAGAGCAGTACTAACAGCTGAAGCTACTACTGAATGAGCTGCATCAGTAGCTACACTTACTTTAATTCCAGTTCCACCTGGTGCTGGGTCGGTAGCCCCACTTCCACCTACTTCAATCCATACATAATAATCATTTTGTTCAAAATCTGTACCCATTCCTGAAATAGTAAAATATTTACTTTGTAAACTACCACTCGAATCAGCTACACAAACTATCTGAGTTACTTCTGCTACTAATGCCATTATACTAAGTCCATTTTAAGTGTTTCAGCGTCCAATAATCTTGGAACACGTATATATTCTCCCGCAGAGTCTTTTATAGATACTCTAAATACTTTATTAATTTTTTGACCAGAATTATCATCATTAACAGTATACCACATTTGGTCTTCTACTAAATCAGTTTTAGCATATTCTATTTTGGTATGATACATACCAGCTTCTACTAAAGCATCATTAATAATATTTAATACATAAGTTTCGCCAGCATCAGGAAATACCTGACGAATTCTTGATAAAACTTGTTTTGCAGTTATAGTATGTACAGCCATTAGTTTGTCAAATCATCCCATCTTCGTACTTCATTATCCCAGCTAAGAACAGTAAAACTTTCCCATACATTCCTTAATAAGTACGTAATTGAATTTAAAATTGTTACAGGAGACCAAAATAAAGCATCCGTATTATCACCAGTTGGAACAGTAATTTTACTTACACTAGTCCATGTTGGTGTAGTAACAGTAGTTATCTTTTCCCAAATAGCCATTAAGCAACATCTTCTACAATAGCTACCACAGTACATCTAACCGAGGTACTACCATTTACACTAGCTGCGGCTCCAGCAGCTCGAGTTTGTCCTGATATAATTAATATATTAGACATTACTGGGCCATTAACTCTACCAATCCAAGCTTCTCCAGCTGGAACTTCAATCTGGTCTGCTGTTCCATGAGCAGCTGTTCCTCCATCTAAACTAAAATAAACACTATTAGTGGTAGATGTATTAGAAGTGTCACTAGTTCCAGTATTTTTCACCAATAAAAACCATACTTTGTCCGCATCACAATCAGCTGTTGAATCATCTGTAAATGTTACCGCAGCTCCTGCTGCTTCATTTGGGCCATTTGTTTGGTCTCCACTTGCACCCACTAAATCTGTAGCATTATCACTAGCAGCTCCAAATAATTCCTCGCTTGAATTTGTAACAATCACATTTGGAGCGTAAAACCAATTATCATCACCATCTTGAAATGAAAAGGTACAATCTCCTCCTACTGATGTTTTAATATTATGATGTATAGCATCTACTGCATCAGCATCTGAATCAGCAGCGATAGTAACAACTGGTGTCATTGAAACGGCTCCTCTTGCTGTATCTGCCATTATTTATCTCCTTTATCGATTCTGAGGTGCTCCAGCACCAGTTAATAATTGTATTCCACGTTGATAGTCAGCTGATAATTGTTGATATTGACTTGACAACCATTGATAATCAGTAGTTTGTTTTTGTATCTTCGCAGTATAATTTTGTATTTCAGAAGACACTTCAGCTTGATATTTTTGAAGTTCACTTCCATATTTTTGAAGTTTACTATTATTATCAGCAATAACGTCTTCCATTTGTTTAGCTGCATTAACTTGATTTAGATTACTTTTAGTTCTAAATATTTCTAATTCAGCCTGTAAATCTTGATTGACCTTAGTTACTTCTTCTTGAAACTCAGTTTGATATCTAACATTCTCCTTATTAAAATCGTTTTGAGCTTCTTGCATTTTTGCATTGAAATCAGAAATCTGAGCATTTATCTGTTGTAATTTAGCAGCTGCTAGTTCTGTATCTTCATCTGTTTCAATATAAGTAGTAACCTTAGCAAAATCAGCTGCTGGAGAAACAGGAGATACAAAAGATGGAGCATTTCCACTTACATCTATCTTCGCAGGAACAACTACCGCTTCAGCCGTAGCATCAGTATAAGATACAGTACTTATTGATGGAACAACTGGAGCCGATGGTAAGGTTACATCAGATGGTAAAGAAGAAGATTTATTTCCCATAGCATTCTGCAATGATTTAATCGCTGCATATAAAGGAACTAAATATTCCCATTCTAAAGGAAAAGATGTAATTCTATCATCCATAGAATCATCACCATATGCTACGGCAGGCTTTACTATCTCTAAATATTTACAAGCTCCTGAGGCGGGTAAGGCATTAATCTTACCATTATAAATATACCATACAGGGTCAGTAGCCGTAGCTTTTTCCATATGAGAACTTGCAAACGCAGAACTATCAGAAGCTCTGCCAGCTGACTCAGCAGGTATTTGCCTACAAGGTTCATCCGCTCTTGTAACAGATAAAATCTGTGCAGACTTTGGAACTTCACTCTCACTACCAAAAGCAGTACTTGTAAATGTATCCTGAGTAGCACAAAGATATTTTAATCTCTGTGGCATAGCATTAATAACTTCACTAGCCCCATCTGTTAAGAATTGTGTTAATTCTGTTTGAGTTGGAGCACTACTACTATCTATCGAAAGACTAGTTAATGCTTCTACTTGTGCTTCAAATGTAGCCATTTAATTACTTCTTCTTCTTTTTACTTTTCTTTTTGGATTTTTTCTTTTTCTTCGGTGGTCTTCCACGTTTCTTTCCGTACGTACCTTTTCCGTAGGGCATTATTAGCCTCCATTTCGTTATTATGTTTTCCTTCCGTCATTGTACAATTTTTCAATGTACTTAAACCTTTACCCCATCTCATAATGGCCTAACTCCTAATTTGTTTAATCTTTGATTCATTGAATTCCCAGCCATTTTATTTGTACTTTCCTCTAATGACATTGAACTTACCTCAACATCTGTCCTACTAGAAAGTTCTCCTCTCATCCAAGAGTTTGTAGTAAATCTTGGTGGATGAGCTCTCTCTCCACAACTCCTACAATAAAACCAACCTCCATCATTGGGATGGTTACAATGCTGACATTCAGACATTAAGCTCCGCCAACAACGAGAGTCATAACTCTATCACCACGTAATTGCGTATGGGTAATAGATAAAACTTTATTATTTGTAGAATCTAAAGTATCAATATAATCTTTAATATCTCTCGCCATAGTTCCAACATCCCCAGTTTCTATACCAGGATTAGCTGGATGAATAAATACTTTACATTTAACATTTGCATAAACAGCCATAATTTCTCCAATTTTAAAATTCTTAGTAGATTTGGGGTAAGCCCTTTATACGACCTACCCCACAGTTCTACAAAACTGTCAACCTTTACAGGTTAGCTTATAGTGATATGAGCAACGTCATGAGCTGTTGCATTGGCGTAAAAATATACACCATCGCAAAACAAGTCAACCTTGTCGCCTAATTGAGAACCACTAATAAATACGATTTCATCTACCGCTGTAGAATCGGTGGAAGAACCAGCTCCACCATCACCACCAGAGGTGTATCCTACGATAGTATCTTCATCGGTATTATTAGCGATGGTTACAGCGTTAGAACCAACATCTACATTAATAAATGTTACGTTCCAACCTGCTCCAGCTGTAGCTGCTAAAGGTAAAGTAATTTCGTATGCACCGCTATCTTGGTCGATACCAAATACCTTTCCTGAATCCGCAGCAGTTAAAGTACGAGCTACTGTAATAACTTCATACTTATTAGCTAAATCACTAACACCACTATTTTCATTCAAATAATCAGCTCTCATAATTAAACTCCTTACAAGTCTTCGATGTTATACATCATATGAGACTCTGGTAATGTCACTTCAAGACCAGCTTCAGTAAGAATCATGTCTTTACGAAGGTCTTCATCATCAGATTGCACATTAGTCGTAATATAAGTATCACGATTAATACCATTTCCGACAAGAGGACGATATGCCACTTTAGTCATATCAGCAAATAACATAAATCCACTTGAAATTCCACGGAACAGAGGTTCTTTTACAAGATGCAACGCTCCATGAACGGTCTCGATAGTCATTACCTTGTGTCCAAATGCTCCTTCTTTAGAATCAAAATTCATCCTTGATGGAGAATATTGATACCCCATAGAAGCATCCATAAATGCACCGTCACCGAGTTTGTTAAAGAAAGTAATTACTGGTAGACTAGCGAGAACAAGCCTGTCCCCACTTCCACCCCTTGCTGGGTCGAACACAACTTCAAGGTCTGATAAAAGTTGGTCATAGGTTAAAGTGCTAGATGCGAGAGAACGCAAATATGCTTTACCTGATGAATAACTTAAATCGCCTGAATCTGTAGCGTCAGTATTAACTAATATGTGTCCAACAAGCCCTTCTGTATACTGAATACTTCCCTGACGAGCTTTTTGTGAAAAAAGCATGGCACGTTCAATATCGACCTTATGCTCACGAAGCTTAAGCGCCCAAATACGCTGCCACTCATTAGGATAACCCCTATATTTTGTAGCAATTGCTGTATTTGTCATTTCAGCTGCAGTTTTGAAAATCTGCGTGTAGCCGTAGTTGTCGTCTATTTCACTTGACCAAACATCAGGAGCTCCAGTCCCTTCAGCAAAAGAAGTACCAATAACTTGACATCTATTATTGTCTTGCAGTTTATTATAATCTGTACCACCATCAGAATGGGAAACACTAATAACTTTACCTGTAAAGGTAGTATCAGCTCCATTATCTACTGGCGCAGATTCAACTCTAACAATAACTTGAGCAGCTGCTTTATCAGCTGAGCTCGCAGCGCTACCATCAGCAGTCTCTACTGCAAAAACCATTCCTTTTATTAACCAATCGATAGAAGCGGGTGAGCTAGCAGCGTCATCAACTGTCATTGTATATGTTGTTCCAGCTGAAACAGCAGAACCTCCATTTACATTTCCATCTAGGCTAAAATCACGACTAGTCCAGTCGATTTTAGAACGGTCTTCCAAGTAACGAAATACTGAGTCATCAGTAGGTACTTTACTTACTTTGCTTAAGTATACGAAAAAGGGCGATTCTTCTGGTGAGAGGTCTGCTACTCTGTCTCCAAAGTTATATAACCGTCTAACGTCAGGCGTAGTACCATGAGCACTTGCGTGACTATTTGACGAAGCTTGGACGACATCTGTAGTTTTTACTCCACCTTGAGTAATTGCCATTTTACACTCCTTTGTTGTTTAAGATTTACGGTAATCTTCCATGAACATTCGCTCCCATAATCCCATCCCAAGCTGAATCTTCGTCATTCTTAGGTCGAGTACGAGGGTCTTGCCCTTGTATCGCTCCAGGACTTGGGGGAGCTTTCTTGGAAGCTCTTACCGCTTCAAGTGAGTCGTAAACGCCTTGAGATGCTTTTTTACCGTTGACATCCTGCCAAAGTTTTACAAGGTTATCCAAACCAACATTTTCTTTTGGTTGGGTAACAAATTGTAAGAATTCTTTAACATCATCATCGGGCATCTTATGTACGTTCTTCAACTCATTAATTGTGTTATTCAAGGCAATATTCTCATTCATCTGAGACATATGACCTTCAATAGCACGTGACACCGACTGATTCTCCTGAGCAACTCTCATTTGATAAGACGGTGAATCCGGCTTGTAATAGGCATCCCAAGGATTAAATTCCTCCTCGGATACCTGAGGTACTTGTTCTTTCTGCTGATTAACAGGTGCTGCCTGAGCGTTCTGTTGCATCTCCACTGCAGTTCCAAGGGCATCTTCAAGTTTCGTCAAATTCGTCTGTGACTTATCATATAATGATTGCCACTTCTTACTTTCATTCTCCCAGTCTACTTGTGAAGTCTCAGATTGCATCTCAGGTTGAGGGACACCTTCGTATCCTTCCTCAGTAAATGCACTATTATCCTCAGCAAAAGGATTAGTTTCCTCAGTCCCAGCTACAACGTCATCTACGACGCCTTCGCTGGCATTTGCTTCAGCTATATAATCTTCCATGATTTTCCTTTCTACGATGTTTCGATGTCATCAGGAGCAGAACCAACGCCTTCTTGAATGTTATTAACAATAGGCTTTAATTTCTCCAACTCGAACTTCACCGTGTCGGCAAGCTTATTTGCCTGCACTTTTTTGTCTGCTTTAGCGTCTGACCGTACTTCAGACAAATCACGTTTGAATTTCTCAACCGCGACTCGCTTCTTGTCTTGGACAGACTCCCGTTGTGCCGTTTGCAAGTCTCCTCGCAATTCTTTGACTTGTTGTTGCAACTGTTCATTAGCCTGTTGCAACTGAGCAATCTCACTCATTCTTGATAAAATACTTTCTTTGTCGAATATCTCTGGGTTTTTCTTCAATACTTCTGTTCTGTCTACTAAACCTGCCTGGTAGGCTTCAAAGTATACACCATACTCAGCCCATTTACTTGTTGGTAAGGTAGACCCTGCTTCAATTCTAACATCATGTTGTCCAATATTGTTCCTATCTTTCGCAATATCGATAACAGTTGGATTCATATCGCTATATAAAGTATTAACAGATACCTCATTAATATTGTTATTAGGTTGTATCAATCTAAAAATCTTTTGAAATGTATAATGTCCCTTAGAGAAAGAATACAATAATCTTCCAATAATATTAATACCAAATTCAATATCCCTTAATTTTGACTTTGGACGCTCAGAACCAAGCATCATCATACGTTCTGTACCACGAACTGTGTCAGGAGCCTTCTCTGAAAATCCATGCATCATTTCAGGAAGTCCAAAAATAAAATCTATATAAAATTCTGCTTGTTCAATTAATCTATAAAACTCAGACGCAAGTGGTGTCGGAGCAGGATAATGAGGTTCTCCTTGAGAAGTATCAACTTCAATTACTGCATTTGGATTGGCCCAGTCTCTTTCTAATTGTTCTAATCCATTTACAGCACTTCCTAAAGGAACTAATAATTTCAAACCAGCAGAAGCTTGAGCGTGTGACAAAGCTAACGACCATAACTTATTGAGTAGTCTCTGCATTGGTCTTGTTCTAGAAACATCCGATTTGGGATACGGTGTTCCTGACCATATATTAGGTAAGGGGACAATAGGATATACATCAGTATTGAGAACAGATTCATATAATAAAACCTCACCAACAGTTGCAACTACGCCAATACGTGTTTGTAATACTTCTTCAAAGTTCATCAATCCACGCTCAAACACTCCTGGATTTTCTTCTAAAAATGCAGCAAATTCTTGTTCATTCATGACCATTTCTTCTCCACTACGAGAATCAACCACTCTGTAGAATGGTACTTTGGTCTTATAAAATCTTTCTAATATTTGGTATTTTTCATGATTAAAATGGTCTAAGTCCTTAGCTTCAGCTGGAGTCTTAATAACCATAGCATTCTTATTTTGAGCATTTGGATAGTCTTCTTCTGAATATTCAGATACTTCCTCAATTATACCTGGAATGACCTCTCCAGTTTCCTCATCTATCTGAGCTCCTAAGAATGGATATAAATTAACAATTTGTTCACCAGTTAAAATTGTTGATAGGATAATTGAATCAGCATCCTGAAAAAACCTATCACGAGATGATGGTGGTACATAGACACGAAATGGATTAACTGAAGTGAATTTAACTTCACCCTTACCAAAGTCCGCCTCATTATCGATATAAACATACAGATATCCTAATCCTGTCACAGCATAATCATGAATAGCATCTTTCATGTGGACATCTCCACTCGATATCTGCCATACATATCCTAGGATTGTTCTCCAAGCAGACGCAACTTTAACATCAGAATCTTCTCTTGGTACAGCTGTAAACACAGGTGGTTTAGCTGTTAATACACTTTTCAGCTTTTCAATAGCTGGTGATATCCTATCCATAGGAACATCAGCTTGATTACGTGATTGCATCTCCTCAGACTCAGCATTGGTAAAATGATTACCATGATAGAAGTCAATATCGTTTCTTGCTTCTACTTCCCAGTCTGCTCGAGCATCACGCCACCTTCTATGAAGTTCTTGATTCTCTTTTGCTTGTGGATGTTGTTCTATTGCCATAATATATGTGACTTACGATTTGATATTAAGTTAAGTATAAATAGCATAACTTCAAAGAAAAATACGCCAAAATCGGCTAAAAGTTCCAAATTATCGTCTAGCACCTGTCATCCAGTTGTAATATCCCCTCAATTTGCCACCTTTTTTCTTCCCTGCTCTCATTTCTCCAACTGATATTGCTGTACTAAGTGGAGCTTTAGAATAGTAGTCTGCATAATATAATCCGTCCATAAGGTCATCATTCTTTGGAACAGGATGTTCAAACATCTCATCAACCAATTCTGTCATTTCTCTACGAATATATAATTTTTTACTATTTACAATAGGGCCTAGTGATGTTTCTAATCTATCTGCTTTCTTTATACCTGCGGGTGGTTTAACACCTTTGAATATTCCTGGTATCAATCTTCTGTCTTCAGAAGCCATTCGAGTAACCATATCACGTACCATTTCCTGGGCTGCTACGGTTTCAATCGTAACTCTCCTAACAGGACTATATTTCCGGGCCATTTTTATAATTTCTTCTGGTAAATCAAAAGTAGGAATACGTTCACGATAATATTCTAATACATATCGATTCTTATTTGAATCTACTCCAATAACCATAATAACCTGAAAATCAGAAGTTTGTGTTGCTGTAGCCGCTATATCAACTCCAATGTAAATATTAATAGGAATTGCTTCATTTCTTATAACCAAATAGGAATAATTATCAACAGACTTAAATACACCATCATGATATTGTATCCTATCTGTTTTAAACGCTGCTGATGATAAATCACGAGCATCATTCATATATTCCTGAGCAAACTTGTTTACAAGACCTGCTTCAATAAACTCTCGTTTTTTAGAATCTAACTTAGATACAGGGAATTGTTGAGGCCAAATAGACTTACCATCTTGTAATGCTCTATAAAATGTTACATCCCAAGGATATTTACGGTCTTCTCTCTCAGCTAACTTGCTTCCATCAACAACCATCTGTAAGAAACTATCATAATGAACAATCGTACCACATAACCATATCCATCCTTCTTTTCCTGGAGATTCTTCTAATGCAGGAAATACAGTAGATACAATCCACTTTTTAATTTCATCTCGTCTTTCAGGAGTTTTGGTATTTAATTCAGATTCAAAGTCATCTAAGATAATACCAGTATAACGTACATCAATCTCGGTTCTACCACGAAGTCTCTGAGAAGTACCCTTGGCAATCAATCTATCTCCTTTAGCAGTTACGATATCCTTTTCAGTCCATCGATTACCAACTGAATCTCCAGCTAAATTCCCAAAATAGTATCTTATTGATTCGTTATATTCTAAATGACTCTTAACATATTTAAGATGGTCAATAGCCTGCCCCTGTTCTTCAGCTACCCATGCTATAAATTGTCTCTGACCTTTCGGCGCGAAGCAAATCTTGTGTAAAATAGCAGCCTTCGATAAAATGGACTTCCCAAAGCCCCTCGGAAGAATATTACATATACGGGCACCAGGGCTAGTATCAATGAGTTTTTTACCCACCTCCTCATGGAACTTGGGAGAACTACTCTTATTAAGGAAATCAGCAGGGAGAAAAGCCCGGCCAAAATAAAGAAGGTCACTATAAGCACGCGCAAGAACCTCATCTTTTTCCTTTACGTCTGGTATAATATTGATTTCTTTGTTTTCCATCAACTTTTATACAATATTTAGGCATACCCTTTAATATCTGAATAAACATCTAAATCTCCAATGTCTATAAGATTATCATCATAATCATATAATGATGTACATTTTGGACATACCCACCCAGCTACGACTTGGAATATGTCCATTAATACCACTTTTTGACTATCAATCAATGGTTTATCACATACAACACAACAACTAAGATTGCTATGAATTCCTAAGTCACACAGGGTCAGGTTTGTCATCAATTCTTTTTTCAGCATGAGCCAACACCTTTACATCTTTAGAACTTATCTTTTTCAACTGTTCCTCGCTAAATCCCTGAAATACAGTCAATGACTCTGTTTTCTTGTCATTAGGGAACATTCCAGCTATTTTCATCATCAATTCAATTGCTCTTAATTTATCCCCATCCTTACCTTCTGCGTTATCAATGATGTTTTTTGTCATTTCAAGTAGATAATGTTTAGACGCACCAATTTCACTTAAGATAACTTCTATTTCTTCTGTAACCAATTTCTGTACCCTTTCAGTTTTCATAAGTCCACGAGCCGTCTCTTTAGCGTATTGTCTCTTATTTGTAGGGAAAACACGTAAATAAGCTTCCGTTGGACTCATTCCCTTTGCAACATACTTTGCAAATAGGAATTCCTTATTTGTTGGTTCTTTCCGTTCTTCACGAAGTTTCTTAGAAAACTTCTTATTTGAGAACGAATATATATTTTTTGGAGGAATCCCTCCCATATCAACATTAGGATTTGTTGTATATGTTCCTAATATCGTTCTAACATAGTCCATATCTCTACCTCTTATGGTTTTCATGGTACTACGTCTTAAAATCTTACATACTTGTAAATCATCCGTAATAACCCATTGTCCTTCCTCTGCCTTTCTCCAATCAGACACCAATTCCATATCTGGGTAGAAATTACGAAATTCTTCTACATTCTCGTATAATACCTCCTGGTTTCGGGAAATTGTCTTTGTTCTCATCTACACTACTCCCAACCTGTTGATTAGGTGCCCGCAGCCACCCCTCCGAGTGTAGACAAGTAAGGAAACAGTAATCATAGTAACTCCTACTTGTTTCCATCTATCGTCTGCCCCCAGACGAAAGTCTTTCCCTTGTGAATGTCAACCACATCCATTCTAAAATCTCCTGTACTAAACCAATCTATAATACCAAAACAATGGGCCCAGTTATGTAATCTACCTCTTAACCACTTATTTTGTTCCCTTGACATATCTTTTAAACAACCTAAACTCCAAGAGCCAATCGTACCATTTAACTTGGTACCGGTCATTCTTTGGATATCGTGAGTATGTCCATAGACAATATTAGCTCCATAAGTATCTAAATGTTTCTTAGCATGGTTAATTGTAGCAAAGGCACCATGAATAAAGGTTAATTTACCTATTCTAAGTGGATAATTGTATGGTAGGTACTTATATCCTCGCTCATCCCACTTACAAGCCTTTCTAAAGGTATAATCCTTCATATAGGGATATCTTTCCACAAAAGCGTCTAACCATTCGTCATGATTCCCTGCACATATGTACCGTTCCTTGCATTTTATCTTATCCAGGACTTTATCAAACATATCAAGCCCTTTATTGACTTCTTCTATCTCTTTATCAATAAATGGTAGTTGATATTCTAATTCTGGTAACTTTTTACCCTTATATTTCCAAGCTGAGACTGATTCCCACTCTCCCACATCCCCTAGATTTATAAAAATATTAGGTTTTACAAGTTCAATAGCCTTTAAAACAACATTAACAGCCGCTTGGTCATGAATAGGGAAGTGTTGGTCAGGTATTACTACTGCACGTCTATGCTTTTTTTGTCTTGGCATCCTTTTTCCTATCTTTTCGTTGATAAAGAACTATTTTATCCTTTTTACGAGCTATTTCTGTTGCCGTATCATCTCGTGACATAGCAATTGCTATCTTGCCATCCTCAGATTTAAACTTATCCGCTCCCTTACCTACTGCTTCGACTACAACAAGGTGTCTAAGACTACAATCACAGCACCATAAATAAAAATATGACTCTGCATCTAAAAGTAGAGTTTCATCATCGAACATTGTTATGTGCATACTTTACCTTTCAGTACAATTTCTTCAAAATATTGACAACCCTCATCAACAACACAGGGTTTACCAGCAAAATCTTTGTCAACATGGATATACAGCTTATCATCTTCTCTTTTAAACATACAACCTAAACATTTGCCGTTGTTCCAATTTGCACAGTGCTTCCTTGCTATCGGTATTTGGCTTGTCATTCTCTACTCTAATTTACATTAGACGAAAGAAAACATCAAGAAGTTTCAATTTTTCTTCCCTATATATAGTATATATATATAATATATATATTATAAGCTAAATATATAGAATATAAAGCTTAATTAAAACTAAACTAAAGCCATTAAAGCCTAGGCTTAGGCTTCCAGGAAATTTCTGGCAAAAATTTTGGTAAAGTGAATTTATCAATTTTACAAGAGGTGGGGAAATTTTTTATAAAAATGTTGAAAATTTAATGATTTTGGGTGTGGGTCTTTTATCCCCCACCGTATCGGGGGTGTGGATTTCTCGAGGAGGAGGATTTAGGTTGAAAACCATATAATAGGTTGGTGAAATTTTAAATGAGCTATAACATATATTATGTATATTGAAATTTAACCTTTTTTGTCCGAGAATCTCTCTTAAATACTCCCCTACTAAAAAGATATAAAACGATAAATCATATTACTTTTATATGTATTTGTCGGATTGTGGATAATCTACGTATTTATTTAATTATTGTTTTATTTAATACTTATTTAATGTATTTTCTTTTGTGAATAGAACTAATAAACAATCGGAAGGAACTAACCTAATGAGTAAAAACACTCGTAAACCTTCTAAAGTTACAGAGAATCTCAATACTGACATAATAGACGAACTTAAGGATAGAGGAATTGAAACAACTAAAGAAGTTGTTAAGTCTGATAAGGAAGTGAAATTGTCTAAAAAGTCAGTTGATAACGTTTTAAGTAACTTAGATGGATTTTCTTCTGAAGATGTAAAACAGATACAAGACGTATTTAAGAAGTTGTCAGACAAGGGTAAGGTTACCAATGGTCAAGGTGGTGGAACTTCTTACGATACACCTGAAATTACTAAGTTTCGTAAGGAATTCGGTGATTCTGTAGAATCAATCTCTGATGGTCACGACATTACTAAAACAGGGAAGAAATTGTATTATGTTAAGGATAAACAAGGTAACCTACGTTATCCTACTTTATATCTTCGGAGTAAAGAACAGTTAAACAAGACTAAGAAGTAATTCTTAGTTACCTCGATAAATAAGGGTATGTCTTTTGATGTACCCTTATTTTTTACAGAATATTTAGAGTAACTTAACAAAACCACATACTATTATAATGAATAAACAACCATTTACAGAAATTACAACTATTAATGATAAAACATTAAAAATTGAAGTATTCACAGATGATAATTCAACTACTGAAGAAATAACATTTACAAGTAAAATATCACTTACAAATTATATTGATAGGTTACGTAAAAACTTATCAAAACAAATTGATGAAAAAACAGGGGAAGTTGTACAACCTCAAATAAACATACCTCTATGTATTATTGACACAATAAGAAATACAACACTAAAATTTAATATGACTGAACAAAGTCAAGAAGTTACACAAAGTTTAAACCATAAACTAAAAAGAAGTGATAAGTTACGTTTTATACCTCCAACAATGGTAAAAGTGGAGAAGTCAAGTAAAGACATACGAAAAGAACGTATAAAAGACATACTAAAAGATTTACAGTTTGGTGATATAAGTCAAGCTAAAAACAAATTGGACAAATACTTTGATAAGTAAACAAAGGAAGTTACAATGAAAGAAGAAAACAACAAATCAGAAGAAGTTATTGCAACCTCTTATGATTTAAGTAAAGTAAACAAAGGTTACGTATTACTAAAAGGTAGTGGTAATCCTGAAGAAAAGCACCAATTAATAGGTGTTATGCTTGATAATGGTGGTCAAATCGGTGATATCGAGCAGGTAACAAAAGTTGATGAATATGGAACAGATGTTACAAGTAAAAAACTGTTGCATACAGGTGAATTACTATTTTAAATATATTACACAAAAGATTTAGAGGTAGTGCATTAAACATAATCTCTCCTCCGTCCTTTTACAGGGTAAAAAAGATGTGCTACCTCAGACTTCAAAGGAGGAAATAACAATGCGAACAAGAGAAGTAAACACATCTGTTGTTACTGGTGAAAAAGATACTGATGCTTTGTTAGAGATGGAACGAATAGACCAAGCGTTACCTGAAAATCAAGTAGCTCTACATTCTGTTGGTTCTGTACTCGATACAGAGATTGCAGTACTTTATCCTATGTTTAAAGATGGGAATGCAGATTATGACAATCCTTTTTGCTTAGAAGATGTAGATAAAGAATGGTACTCAGATTTATCTGAAGCAGACCATCTTACTGCACATAAGACAATGTTGTCATTTTCAAGTGCTCCACCTAATGATGTAGTGATGTTAAAACGGTTGCTTGAAGACTGTTATTGGAAGATAGAAACGTATCAACGCGATTGTCTTGAAACCAATGCTCCAAACAGAGTCATTGATAACAATAATTCATTGCTTCAACGATTAGACAGGATTACTAAAGCAGGAATTAAATCAGAGGAGAATAAAAGATGGACAAGTTAGTCATAAAAGACTACACATCTGATAATACGCAAGATTGTTGTATCTGTGGTAAAAAAATAGATGCAATGGTCAATCCTGATACTGGTAAAGAAATATGGACAAAAGGACATAATGCTTTACCTGTAAAAGATGGCAGATGTTGTAGTGATTGTAATAATAAGATAGTAGTGCCATTACGTATAATGGGTGCAGTTAGTGATAAAGTGCAGAAGATTAGTGATTTATCTATTGATGCAGTTAAAGACTATGATACTGCTATATTAACAGAAGTTGAGGTAAGGGAAGGTACTGATAAACTTAAGAGTGCAAATAAGAACCTTACTAAAGCTCGTAAGATAGCTCAACAAGTACAGGCATTACTCAATGGTCTTGATAGAAAGCTCGGTGATGATGATGACTAATTACAAAGAACAAGCTATTGATATGTGCGTAGGTAGGACATCTGCTGAGATAATGTCAATAATTTGTGAAGCAAAAATAAATGGAGCTCCTCCATCACTTGTTCAACATTTACAACAGATGTTGGATTTAAGCACAGAGGAAAGTCACGCTCTTGAATATAAAGAAACTGTTTTATCCGCTTGGACTAACTATTGCAGAGGTTCGTGGATTTACAGAGTCTTAGAATGGTTTGGATTTAGATGAGCACGCCGAAAACTACGCCAAGGGAACAGGCGGTTAAGTTGTTCCCAGATATCGTTATATTTAGTAAAAAAGAATTTATAGCAAATAGATTTACTGGTGAAGAAATAGAACTTGAGCCAGAAGCAGTAGCAGTATATGATTTAATTATGGGTGCAGAAATGTTTGGTATGTACAAGATAGTGCATAAAGGATTGGACTGGTTTAAAGAGTATTACCCAAAGGAATATTTAGTATTGCTAGATTAAAAGAACTATGTTAAACATAATAATAGTCGCAGGAATTATAATCGTAATGATGGCAGTGTACATTGTATTATTGCATGAGATTATAGATGAGCTGCGTAAAAAGAATAACGAACTTAAAAAACAAAACAAAATACAAAAGTTAAGGTTACGTTAAATGCATGAAATAACCGTTAAGGGCATACATAAGTCGCTTAATGAAAACGGATATATCTGCGGTGTACCTTTTGCTGCAAGTATTACAAGTGCGATACAGACTAAACCAGTTAGTGGAGCATTTTTATACGGCCCAGCAGGTACAGGTAAAAGTTACCTTCCTATTGTTCTTAGCAAGACACTCGGAGTAGAAATGTTTTTCTATCAATGTGCTCCAGGAACAAGAGAAGATGACTTAGTGCTTAAGATGCTTCCTAGTGAAGTAACTAAAAGTGGCGTAGAGATTAAAAAATCAACCGTTTTCAAAGCTGCTGAGGCATCACATAAAAATAAAGTGATGCTAGTACTTGACGAGTGGGATAAAACACGACCAACTGCTGATGGTTTCTTTTTAGATTTTCTTCAGTATGGGCGCTTATCAATCCCTGGAACTGATATAAATGCAAATCTTGATAATATGTTCATATTCTTCACTGCAAATGATGAACGTGAATTTCATGAAGCTTTGCTACGTAGATTTCCTAAGATTGATGTTAATCCGCTTGATTCAAGTCTTGTTATGTCGGCATTAAGGTTAACTCACGATGGTCACCCGCATTTAGGTAATGCAATCAAGTTGTATGAAAAAGCTGTAATGAGCGGAATGTCAAAACCCGCTACAATACAGGAGATTAGACAACTTCTTGACGCTATTAGCTTTCTCGGTAAGGGAGCAGATTGGAATAGCTTGGTTTATCAGTTTATTACTAAAACACCTGAGAACCACAGTTTATTAAAAGATGCTCAAACTACCGAGTATGTACCTGTTAATGGTAATATTGCTGAATTAGACAGTAAGAAATTTACAGGTGAAATTGCTACAGAGAAGGTTAAGAAGAAGAAAATCGTCATGCCAACTAAGATTGAATATCTAACGAAAGCAAAACCTATAGATGACGCTAAGGATATTCCTAGCGATGATGAAATCTATGGCATTTATGACTATACTGATGAAAACTACTCTATGCTGGCACATCAAGATATGCAACATAATGTTGTTAATGACGATGTTGCAGTTGTCGATGACTTTGAGGTCATTCGAGGCAAATTAATACGTAAAAAACCTTATCAGCTTACAAATATAGATGTATCGCAGTACGCTAAAAATACTGATGGACTTACAGAGGTCGCATATATTGACAAGAACTGTACGTTTAAAGATTTGATGCGTATACCAAATTGGTCTTACTGGACAATACGTAGATACTCTAAAGACGAAGTTGTTGCTAGATATCAAATGAAGAATGGTTCTGATGTTGTGCTGTCGTATGATATGCGATGGACTAAAGATGATGGTATTACTGTCATTGTTGCTACCGATAACCCAAGAAACAATACTGAATTTTGGGGGCGTAGAGGAAATGTTGGTAAATTTGTGAATGTTAGTGACTATGGAACTGATGAATCTTCATTAGCTTTGTTCTCTAAGAAACTGGACAATGGTAGATACAATGGTATACTCAATATACGCAATATTATAAATCATGAAGGTATAGAATATTCTGCTGTTCTTTATGACGCTGTAGACGCTATATCTACTCATGGTATTTCATGTATTGCAAGTCAATCAAAAGATGTAATAACAGATAGCGTATCAACTACCTACATAGGCAGGGGATTCGAGGTCGGTATTTTTACAACTGATTGCTCTGAGCATGCTGTTGCATCAATTAATATTACTGGTTCTATGGACAGAATGGCTATTGATGGAATTTGCAAATTAACTAGGATTATGAAAGTTCATAATCTTGACCATGATGTACTAGGCATACCAGTTTATAAAGCTGTAAAGGTAAACGCACGTAAATTAATAAAACATCTCAAGAAACGTGGTTGGAGATTCTTAGGCAAGAGATTAGGAATGATGGGTAAGAGATATAAAAGCACTGAGAACAGTATGTGTCATTGCTTTATCTTTGAAAATCTTGCTATCTTTGGATTTCACTATGATTGGGAGAATGTTACAGATAAATCACAAGTGTTTTCAAGAATGAGGCGCATTGTGTTACAGCTTGCGGAGGCTGCTTCAGTACATGGCTAAACTTATTAAACGAGATTGGCGAAATTGGAAACCACAGCAAACTCCGAGTGGTAAACGCTTAACCCCAGGCTCTGATTCATCTCAGAGCTTGGGTGATGGTGTGAATAAATCGAGTGATGAAGGCTTTGATATTAGTAAAGCCGTTAAACCTAAAGCTGTAAAGAAGAAGGTAATTACATTAAGTGGTAAAATGCAAGATATAAAAAGCCTTCCTATAAAAAAGACTCCTGCAAGAGTTAAATTGCATGGGAATAAAACAAAATTTAAGAATAATAATTTTAATTATAAATCAAAAAATATTGGAAGTAGTGAGAAATATAGAAAGCTCGATAACTTTGATGTGCATTTGAAGTGGTCTCGAGAAATTATATTTGAAGAAAAGAGAGATTATAAGTATAATAAGGACAGAGCTCATAGTATTGTTGTCAAAGCTAATGAAACAAGAGATAAAAGACTGTCGGGGGCTCTTGCTGTAATGATATCTAAACTAGCTGAAGATAAGTCTGGTGAACCTATTATTGGCGAAGATGAGTGGGATATTCAAGAATTAATGATGCGTTCACTTACAAGAAGGAATATTTATAGTTGCATGCAGTCAAGAGAGCGTGAAAACATAGTATTAGTATTAGACAGTTCACCAAGTTGTGAAAGGTCTGCTAGGTTTTACAGTAAAATAGCATATTTATCCTGTAAGTTGGGGAACTTAGACATATATTTAGCTCCAAATGCTCGAATTACTCATAAAATGAATGCTAAAACTCGTGAATATGAAAAAGTTTTTGACATTAACAAAGACGAAAATATGATTATATGCGGTATGGATTGTTTACATAACTTTTTTCGCAATAGAGTTATTTTATTCTTTGGTGATTATGATGGAAAGAGAATGATTTGCGAAGCTTCTAAGAGCAATGAAGTGTATTGGCTAAACAATGATTATGAGGGAGAAGAAATTCATAAAGAAGGGTTATATGGAGAGAAATTTTATGGCACTGTATTTAATGTGTCTAGTAAAGAAGATTTAATTAACACAATAAGAAAGCTAAGGTGAATAAATGGACAATAGAAAAACAGTAGAGAGAATGCAAGATATTGGCGTTACTCTACGAATTCCGCCTGGCGATTTCCGAAAAGTAAGGATAGATGATAGCTTACAAATGAGACTAAGCCATGATTTAGCTGAATTTATGTCAGCCTGCAAGGGTCAACCAGCTAAATTTTATGTTTTAGTTAAGTTCTATCTATCTGAGCGTAGGGGATTGCACAAAATGATGAAATCAAACAGCAAGGGTAAATTAGCAATAATAGAAGCTTGTATGAACGCTACTATTGTTTCTTTAATGACAATTGCTGTTACCAATCAAATGGATAGTGGTAAATTTAAGCCAGACAAGAAACTTCATAAATGTGTAAAGGAACTTCGAGACGCATTAAAATCAAAGGAAAGAATGCTTGATTTTGATAGATATTGCAATGATTTATATGGAGTTGCTATGGTTCATGTGAATGTAAGCGATTCTGATGATGAAGAATCCTTTGGACTTGATACTCATATTAACGCAGAATCTTAAATAAAAGGAGCAATCTTAATGGGTTACGACCTGTATGGTCTTAGTCCATCAGAATCTAAAGTACCAGATTGCGACTTTACTGATGATGACACAACAAAAGCATATTTTGCGTGGCAAGATAACACAAGAGGAGCATATTTCAGAAATAATGTATGGTGGTGGTCTCCTTTGTGGGATTATGTTGCAAAAACATGCGGTGATATACTATCAGTAGCAGATGCAAATGGTGGTACGAATAACGGTGGACATAAGATAAGTAAAACAAAAGCAAAAAAGATAGCTAAACGATTACGGAGATTAGAGCGTAATGGTGAAATAGACGCTTATGCGTATTCCTATAAAAATAAATTGGAATCTTTGCCTAAAGAAGAATGTAATGTATGTAAAGGCACTGGTACAAGAAAAGAATGGGAAGGCTGGCAGTCAGAAAAAGAATGGCTAGAATACCATGATACGCTTGAAACTAAAGGCCCAGGAGGATACAAATGGGCACATGAATGTAAGGGATGCAATGGTTGTCGTGGAAAAGGTATGGTAAAAAGTTGGCAATCACAATATCCTTTTGATTCAGAAAACGTTATGAATTTCGCAGACTTCTGTGAACATTCAGGCGGATTCCGTATTTGTTAACTAACTACTTAAACATAAGCCTAGGCTATAGCTTTAGTCTAGGCTTTGTTAAAGTAATAGTTAAGCTATTATACTTATATATATATATAACTATATATACAAGTATTAAATAATACAAAAAAACATAAAAAAAGTATTTGTTTATAATAATAATTGTAATAATTTCTTTAACTAATTGAGGACAAAAATGGGAAACATGAGAACTTTCAGATGCGATAACGAAACTTGGCGTAAGTTCAAGTTACTTTGCACAATGCACAATGTATCTATGCAAACACAACTTGGCAACCTTGTCGAAGATTTCGTTAAAAGCAAATCAATCAACACAGATAAAATGACAAATGGAACAGAAATCAAAAGTCACTCAAATCTATGATGATTACGTTGCTCACCTAAACGCTGAGAAATCCAAAAGATATGATGGTCAAGAAGAATGGTTTCATTCTTCATCAGCAGGTATGTGTGCACGTAAACATTATTACTCATCTGTAGAAAAAGTACAGACAGATGATATAAGTCCTGATACCTTAAGGCTATTTCGACTTGGAGATGTTCTGCATAAGGATATACAAGATGCCTGTCAATGGTATGCATCAAACAACGGAGCACGTATTTTTATAGAAAAAGAATTATACATACATGACTTAAATGTCAGAGGATTTATTGACTTAGTTATGGTAGATGATGGTGTGCTTTACGATATAAAATCTTGCAATTATTGGAAATGGCGAACAATATTCGGTAAAAAATATTATGACCCTGATTCAGTTAAAAATTATATGATGCAAACAGCAACCTATGCTCATTGGTATAACATATATTACGTGCATGATTATCCAAAAATAAAATCAATGGCATTATTGTTTTATAACAAGAATGATTCTCAGATGCGAGAATTAGAAGTTCCAATGTCTACGATAGATGAAGCTGTAGAGTATTGGGAGCGAGTTAATAGTTCTGTAAAAGAAGGAGTTCCTCCGATTGAACTTGGATTTGCTCCTGTTCTAAAGTGGGAGTGTAGTGAAAAATATTGTTCATACTTCGAAGCTTGTGGAGGAGGATTACTTGCCCAACAAAAGAAATGACGGAGGTTTAGATTGGAAACATCAAACGAAAGGATGGCAATACAGTAGTGATGCTCCTCAAAATAGACAATGGAAAAAAGACAGAGCAGAACTTTTTAAAAAGAATGGCAACGGTTGGTGGTGGACATACGGAGTAAAGTCTTGGAGATATTATTTAGAAAATGCAAAAAAGAAGAAAAATTAGTATGCGGAGAGTAAACAAACTGTGAGTTCGCAGTTCATCGGAGGGCTCGGTTGATTTAGGTTTTTATTATTCCCCTAAACAGCGAGTATAAACGCCACTACAGGTTTTGGTTTTTTCCTGTATGCCGAGTCCTCTCCTTTCACAAAAAACATAGGAGAAATTTATGGAAATAGCTGATGCAATTACAGAAGTAGCTGAGGAATTAGCCTTAGTACATTATGATAAACCTTTGGAAGAGCTAGAAGAACATGAACTTAAGGAGATTATATTAATAGCTGAGAACGAAGTGTTAGGAATTTGATATGCACAAGGATGACAGAGAAACAATGACAAAAGAATTATTAGCATTAGGACTACATAAAGAATTGTTAGACGGTTTGGGAGATAGTATGATTCAAAGACTGTTTGACTTAATAGGTTGGGCTGGCCCAGCATTTACAGAAAGGAGTGAAAATGGCAAGAAGAAAGACTGAAAAGAATAAATTTTTTAAGCTTGTAATGAAAGGTTTTAAAAGAATCTTCGGAAAGGGATATTAATTATGGCAGAAAAAAAGAATAAGAACTTGTTCTTATGGGAGCAAGTTGAAACTACTGACCCTGAGTTTACTACTAAAGTTAATCAACGCGGTGGATTTACTGCGATTGGAGCACAGTATCAAATTAAAAATGCAACAGAAGTGTTTGGAGCTTTTGGTCATGGGTTTGGCGTAAAGGATGAAAAGTACACGCCAATACTAAATGATACACTTATTGTGTATACTGCTACATTTTATTATAAATATGAAGATGAGGCTGGTGATGTAAATGGAGAATTTCCTATTAGCAGTTCTATCAGAGTAATGATGGGTAGTAAGCTTGATGACGATTGCATAAAGAAAGTACAGACAGACGCAATTACCAAAGGATTATCAAGACTTGGATTCAACGCTGATGTATTCATGGGCAGATTTGATGATAACAAGTATGTTAATAGTGGTGGTCAACAGTTTGGTGGAGATACAGGAACAGACGCAGATGCTAAGGATGAATGGATATGAGCGATATAGATAAGCTTCTTGACGACTTCGATGATGAAGATGTTTACTATGACCCTGAAATGTCCACAATCATACCAGAAGGTTCTTATCCTGCTAAAATAATTGGTTTGTATAGTAAAAAGATTACAACTAAACGTGGTGGCAAAGGAATGTTGTACAAGCCAAAATATGAATTAGAAGCTGGTAAATATGAAGGTAGAGATGTTCAAGATGCGGGAGTATGGAGATTCTACGGAACTAAAGATGCGGAAGGAAGAAGAATTACAGGGGGAAGTAATGCGGGATATAAACGTTTTCTTGATAAATTACACATACCATTACAAAAACTTGAATTAGATGGGAACTCTGATGCGGAGTCAAGAGTAGTACTTAAGCTCCCTGCAATCACAACAGACCTTATACTTAATAAATCGGTTGTAATTAGCGTTGCTCATGAAGAATGGACTGGTATGCGTGGAAATAGAAATATCAGTGCTACAGCAACACTTGTACGATTAAGAAATGGTTCTGTTGATGAACAAGGAGCATAGTAAATTATTGACAGATAGCGATGTTCGTAAGTTGGTAACTTTTTTACAATATAACGAACAATTAACTGATTTAGAAGCTCATATAATGGGAATATTTAATGTTAATAACGCTATTGAAAGAGCGTCAAAGTATGGATACAATATAAAAAAGAAACATAGCGGAGTATTATGGAACAAAAAAACAATATATTACATGGAAACAACAAAATAATGGCCCAGACTTTACCTCATGCATACGAAGTAGAGAAGGAATTGCTTGGTCAAATGATATTGGATAATTCTATTATTGACAAGATAATGCATTACATACCATCTGAAACAGTTTTTTATAATGATTTTCATCGTAGCGTATGGAGAGGTATTTTAGATTTAAGGAAAAAAGGAACTGAAGATATATCGATTAATTCTTTAGTAGCTGAAGTACCTCCATCATTAGCTACAAGAGAGGTGGCTTATAATTTAACCTGTTTAATAGATATAGTTACAAAAGCAACTTATGAAAGTAACGCTAAGATTCTATATGAGAAGTGGTTACTTAGGAAAGTAATCATAAAATCAGAAGAAGTTAAGGGTGTTATTAATGTAAAGAGCTCAGATGCGAGAGGTTTGTTAGAACAACTTCATAGAGAAATTGAAAGTGTTCTTGATATGCAAGTTGGAAATGGGTTTGATATCGATGGACTATTAGATGAAACATTTGAGAAGATGTTTGATGAAGATGCATTGGTTCGGTTTGGATACCCTGAATTGGATGAACTTACTGGTGGAATGACAAGAGGGGAAATAACAGTTATCGCTGGTCGCCCTGGTCATTTTAAATCAACAACTATGTTAAATGTTGTTCGCAATCTTTTGCATAGTGGGTACAAAGTTTTAGTTATGAACCGAGAAATGAGTAATGTGGAAATGATGAAGAAACTCATTGTGTTGGAATCAGATAAGCTTTCTTACGAGAAGATACGTATCGGTGAATTAGACGAGAATGACAGTAAAATGCTCGAAGAATCAAAGAAAAGAATTAGAGATAAGTATAAGAACCTTATTATGTACGATAATATATTTGATATTGATGGTTCAATGCGTGAAATAAGAAAACATTCTCCTGATGTCGTTGTTGATGATTACATTGGACTGGTTAGTGTGTCGGGAGTTGATGATAATAGATTGCGTATTGATAATATTATGAAACAATATAAATGGGCAGCTAAAAGAAATAACATGGCTGTACTGTTAGTGTCTCAGCTGAATCGTGAATGTGAATCACGAGCAAACAAAAGACCACTACTTAGAGATTTGCGAGATAGTGGTTCTATTGAACAAGACGCTGAAATTATATTGTTTATGTACTACGAATGGAGATATTATCTACAAGAATCTGAGATGGGAGAATATGGAATTGAAATCATACTTGGAAAGAACAGGTATGGTAAAAGTGGCAGAGTTAAAATGGGTGTAGCAGGAGATAGATGTAAAATATACTCATCATCAGAAGAAGCATTAACGGAGGCATTTAATGGCTAAATTAGTATACGATGAATCTGATTCAATATTTATTAAGAACTCTTTAAAAATTGCTCTTAAATCAATCGAGTCGATGAACCTTGCAAGTGGAGAAACTGACTTAAAAAGATTAAAGTCTATTATTAATCAGATGGATACAATAGAAGAGCCTAAACAAGAGTCAGGCTCAACAACAGCAGTATCGGACTGTAAAGAGTGTGAAATATGAATACCAGTAAACGAAAAATAAGTATGCGTGAACGCATAAAGAATCTTGAGGATTCTGTACATGCGATGAGAATGGATACAATAGCATCCTTAATTAGAGCTATTAGTGTACTTGGTAGTACATTTGAAGAATATATTAGTATGAATGGTGATACAGAAAAATTTGTTAAACATTTAGAAAAGGTGATAAAGAATGAAGACAAAAGCTCAAAGAAGGGGAAGAAGAAACAGACAAAGGGGAGCGGAACTACAAAGACAAGCGGTAAGCATAGCTAAGGATTTTGAACTTGAAGCGTATAACAGAGATAGGGGTGGAGCTCAACATGAGCAAGGAGATATTGAAATAGAAGGTAAATTCTATGGGTGTAAAAGACGTAAGAAAGTTCCAGCTTGGGTATTGCCTGAAAAGGAAGAACATGGAGTTGTATTCCGTATGGACAGAGACATTCCTTATATTGCAATACCTTATGATACGTTCTGTTTCCTTTTAAAGATGGGAAAAGTGGAAGAATAATGGAACTTGATAATTTTAAAAAACGAGCTCAGACCTATCAAATACTTAGGTCTTATAAACAAGCTATTAAAAGTATTAGAGCTAAGGGTCGTGAGCCATCGGCACAGACTTTAGCCAGGATGACAGAGTTGAGAATGAAAATCCGTTCTTACAGTAATGGACAGGCTGATAAGTGAACGGTAACTTTGATATAGACCTAGATTTTGGTCAGATATATGAGGAAAAGATTAAAGATATATTCCAAGGCAAGGGTGGTATCGAAGTTAAGACAGAGCGTGATATGTGGAAACGTACAGGTAATATTGCAATAGAAGTAAGATACAAAGGTAATCCAAGTGGATTATCAAGTACAAATGCAGATTGGTGGATACATATATTATCTGACAATGGAGAGATAGACACAGCGTTTATGTTTGAAGTTAACAAATTAAGAAAGAAAATTCGTAGATTGGTATCAAGAAAAGAAGCTCGCATTGTCATGGGTGGAGATAACTCTGATAGTGAGATAGTTCTTGTTCCAATCAGTAAACTTTCACAAGTTACTTAAGTAAGGAGTAATACTCATGAGTGAATACGATAACACCAATTCAGGCGTACTGTTTGCTAACAAGTACAAAGAAGATGGTGATGCTAGACCAGATTTTGTTGGCAGTTTAGATGTCAATGGAACTGAGTATCGTCTTGCAGGTTGGAAGAATACATCCAAAGCTGGTAAACGGTATATTTCCGTTAAGGTTGAGGATGCTAAACCTGTAGATGGTAAAAGTAGCGATGAAAAGGAAGAAGTTCCTTTTTAATCGGGGTGTAAGGTGGATTTTACTGATAGCAAGAGGGTTTACCACTTAAAATAAGAAACTCTATCGCAGAGTGTTTGCTGGTATATACTCTTAAAACTAAAACCAGCAAGATTTATTATGACAAATGAAATACTACAGGGCGATGTAATCGCTAGATTAAAGGATATACCTGATGACTATGTTCAGATGGTTTGTACAAGTCCGCCATACTGGGCCTTAAGAGACTATGGTAAAGAAGGTCAGTTTGGATTAGAGCCTACGCCTGAACTATATGTAGAGAAGCTAGTGGAGATAGGTCAAGAGCTGAAACGTGTCTTACGTAAAGATGGTACGTTCTGGTTAAATCTTGGAGATACATATTGGGGAGGAGGATGGAGAGGAGCTGAACTAAATGACAATAGTGGAGAAGTTCAAAAAGCTCATGAAGGTACTCATTGTGGAGATTCAATGACAATGGGTAAAGGCTCTCATGATGTTATCAAGACTAAGGATATGGTAGGTATACCATGGCGTTCAGCATTTGGATTACAATCAGATGGGTGGTATCTAAGGCAAGATATAATATGGAACAAACCTAATCCAATGCCTGAATCTGTTACAGACAGATGTACTAAGGCTCATGAATATATATTCTTGATGTCAAAGTCTAAAAATTATTATTACGATGCGGACGCGATAAAGCAACCATACCAAGAGAATACCAAGCCAGGCTCCCAGTTCGGTGGTAAGAAGGGAAATTCAGAACTTGGAATGAAAACCAAGTTACAGAAAACAGAACAAGGTTTCTTTAAAATGAAAGATGGAGCAAATATGAGAAGTGTATGGACAATTCCTGTTCGACCATTTAAAGGAGCACATTTTGCCACATTCCCTGAGAAACTACCTGAACTATGTATCAAAGCTGGTTCTAAAAAGGGAGACATTGTATTAGACCCATTCTTCGGTAGTGGCACAACAGGGTGGGTTGCTCAAAGACTTGGAAGAAAATGGTTAGGTATTGAGTTAAATCCTGACTACATTAAAATAGCAGAAGAAAGATTTCAACAGCAGGAGTTATTCGCATGATAGCTATAATTAAAGATAAAATTGATGATGAATGTCAACATAATAATAGACATTATCAACCTCGAGAATATGATACCAATGTTGCAGAATCCTATACCTGTGAGGATTGTGGAGCAGAACTTGACATCCCTGAACCAGATTGGGATTTAATCAACAAGGAGAAATAATATGGGTAAACTAAAAAATATGCTAATAGAAATGGAAGAAATGAATTTAACTGGAGAGCCCTTACCTTGGGAGATGGGAGCTCCATTATGCAGACGTTGTGATAGTATCAAACAAAATGTTATCACAAAGGATGATAAAACCATAATTGTTTCTTGTTCATATTGCGACAAACCAATGCAAGTATTGGATAAGTAAAATGAAGGTTAAAGATTTTTTTAAATGGGCTGAAGAAGAATTCAAAACTGAAATGGAACTAATGCGTGTTAAAGGTGAGGAATACACAGTTAGCAACGAAGATAAATTAAAGAATTTCAAATCGATAGCAGATAGACTAGAAACTACCCCTTCCGAAGTTGCAATGGTCTATCTTTTAAAGCACATGGATTCAATACGAAACTATGTGTTAAATGGTGTGGAGGCATCAGATGAGAGCATATCGGGACGGAT
>VTLG01005719.1_pt1 | contig 50410 bp, 62 predicted proteins | sample 4694571 | NCBI WGS metagenome assembly VTLG01 (sample SAMN12604809, study PRJNA352737) | marine metagenome | biome: ENVO:00000447; feature: ENVO:00000209|ENVO:00000569|ENVO:01000036; material: ENVO:00002151; isolation source: viral sequences binned using virsorter ... | reverse complement strand
AGGTACGGTCAGACATAACGCCATTGCAAGCGGAAGCTAAACAGTGTGCTATAGAGATTCATAATCTCCATGAGCTTATTAAAGATATAGATAAAATTGAAGAAGTTGTTGAAGAGGTAGACGTAGCGATATTTAGATTAAATTCTATCGAAGAGTCGGTTAAAGAACATAATCCAGCAATAGCAGAACTAGAAAAATCATTGGCAATAGCTAATGACCAAATGAGAACTATTATGAGTGACCATGAATATATGGGTGAAATGTTAGAAGATATGGGTAAAACCCAACCAGCGGGGGAACGTAGGGAATATGGAGGATACGGAAACTAATGGCATTAACTAAAATTGGAGCAACATTAGGGGGCAGCGCAGATATAATAACGGTGACTCAGACAAGTCATGGTTTTGTTTCTAATGATAGGGGCAAAGCTGTTAAAATGACTAATAATTCTGGTACACCTAGATATATGTTAGCTACCGCAGATTCTACAACTAATGCAGATGCTGTTGCTATTATTATTGCTGTGCCTGATGGGAATACTATTTCATTAGCTTTGTCTGGTAGAATTACTGTAGATGCTTGTGTTCCTAATGAAGCTGCTGGTACCGTGTTGTTTCTACCTACTGCATCCACTGGTGGGACAGCAATGGGACAAAATAACTCAGGGCATTTAACTTCTACTGAACCTTCTGGGAATAACCAAGTGTCTAAACCAATGGCTGTGATAACAATAGCTAATTCAGAAATGATTATGTTAGCTTATCGTGGAGAAGTTATTAGTACTGCTGGGGTATCTATTGCAGATGGTACTGTAACCAATGCTAAACTCACAAACATGGCAGCAAACACAGTTAAAGTTAGAGATGCAAACTCTTCTGGTGACCCAAGCGATAAAGCAGTAGCTGATACACAGATACTTATTGGTGATGGTACTGGATTTACCGCAGCAGCTTTAAGTGGTGATGTAACAATGGCAAATACTGGAGCCGTTACAATTGCTAATAACGCTGTTGAAAATGCAATGATGGCTGACGATTCAATTGGTGTGGCAGAATTAAACACTACTGCTGGAACAGCTAGTAACTCCACATTTTTACGTGGGGATATGCAATGGGCTGCTGCTGGCGGTGCTTTAAGTACCAAACGAATTAATACTTCATGGAATATCAGTTCTGGAAGTGACCCCCAATCTATTACAGGAGCAGGGTTTACGCCAACAAAAGTGGAGATTATTGCTTCTACAGGCACTACTTCTGGTGGTTCATCTATAGGTCATTCTGACGAAGATAACTCTGATTTCTGTACTAGTTTGCAGTCTAATGGCTATTATGGGGCTAGAAACGGTAACATTGTTTATATTTCTAATGGAACTTGGTCATTATCAGCTAGTTGCACTATTACTAGTGATGGGTGTTCATTAGATTGGGCTTCTGGTGGTAGTAGCGGATGGGAAACTGTAAGTTTATCTATAATGTTTAGTAGGTAATAAGGGAGTAACCAATGCCATATATAGGTAGAGGCCCACAACAATCTGGAGCGTTTAGAATATTAGATGATATATCTGGGAGCTTTGATGGAAGCGAAACTTCCTTTGCATTATCTTCTGGAAGTGCCTCGTTAACCGTTGGGTTGCCTCAAACATTGGTAATTGCTGTAGATGGTGTGGTACAGGAGCCTGGTACAGCTTATACGATTAGTGGTTCTAATATTGTGTTTGGTGCTGCCCCCCAAGCAGACGCTACTTTCTGGGGCGTAGAGCTTGGAGATGTTGGTTCACAAGCTACTGGCGGTGCTTCTAAAGCATTTAGTTATTTTACGTGGGGAGCATAAATTATGGCTGAAACATTTAAACATTTAGCACAAGGGAAAGTAGTTCATACTGGTGATGCTGCTGCACAAACCTTGCATACTTCGCCATCGGGAACGACAACTATTGTTGGGCATATAAGAATAGTTAATAATCATTCGGCTGCTGTAACCTTTACACTTAGTCAGGGAGGGATTTCTACGGCTGATAATGCTTTTATACTTCTCCCTGCAATGAGCATAGAAGCTGGAGGATGGGCCGAATTTACTGGAAGTCTAATAATGGATGCGGGTGATGTTCTTTATGGCTTATGTAATGGGTCTAGTAGTACAGTTATGAGCTATAACATATACGGCTTGGAGGTAACCTAAGATGGGTTGGACAGTATATAATTCAAGTGGAAATCTTTTATCTAGTGCTGCCCTTACAGATAATGCTGTAACGTCTGCTAAAATTCTAGATGATGCTGTAACTACCGCTAAAATATTAAATGCAAATGTAACTACGGATAAAATTGCCGATGCAAATGTGACACTAGCTAAGTTGGATAATACGGCAAGAGAAACAAACATTCAAATGGTGGCAGTTGATTTTGCTACGGACTTAGCAACTGGGAACGGAAAATTCTATTTCTATGTTCCAGCGACATTGAATGGATTTAATATTGTGGCTGTTCATGCTGAGGTAATTACTGCTCCTGTGGGTAGTGTGGCTACATTCATGTTACATAATGCAACTGCGGGTGCTGATATTTTATCAACAGCAATTACTATTGATGCAGGAGAATTTGGGTCTGATACTGCTGCAACCGCAGCGGTTATTAATACTAGTGAAGATGATTTAACTACCCATGATATTATTCGGGTAGATATAGATGGAGTTGGTTCAAGCACAGCAGGAAAAGGTTTAATTATTAATATGACATGTAGGCTTCCATAATGGCTAAATTCTATTATCCTACACCTGACGAGCTTCAAGGCGCACAGCCATTAGATGAACTCGTTTGGTTTGAACAATATCAACCTCTGCTTGTTTCGTTGGCTAATACCAATGAAGGTAGGGATTTATTGTGTTTGGATTCTTTAGAAGCTATGCCATATCCAGTTGTGGAGATACATAGACACCATGTGAAATATTATTTAGGGCGGGATGGGGATAAAGATTACTACTTGAGTGATTTTCGTATTGGAGCCAAATGGGGAAATGTAATCAGGTCAAGATGGTTACCAGTTAAAAAAGCTTTAGATAGAATAAATTTAGAACAGTTATTAGCTTTACCCCACTATACTATTCGTGATGGACGGAAAGTTCCTGTACCAATGGGGGCAGCTACTACAACTGTCAGCCCTGATGCACATCCAGAAACAAACTCAGTAGATGGTCACGTACAATGGTTAGGCGCACAACAGTCAGGTTCAGATGGGTTCTCGACTATTCGCATTAAGGACACTGGGACAGATGTTGCACATAGTGGGACATATGCTCAAATATTGATTGGCTCAGGAACAAGTCATCACTTTCAACACATATCCCGTGGAATTGCTGTTTTTTATACTGCCTCTATACCAAATGCAGATGTTGTTTCTGCTGCAACCTTTAGTATTGTTGGGCATTATGATAGGAGAGATTATAGCCAGGATGTAGGGTTAGTAAGATTGAGTGCGATAGCATCGAATGCTAATATAGCAGTTGGGGATTTCTATTCTTTCGGTGCAACAACCGCTAATGTTGATATGGTTCGGTTGGCAACAGATATTGCACAAACTACTCTAGGTACTGGTGCATATAAAGATTTTGCTTTTAACTCTACTGGAATTGCCGAAGTGAGTACTACAGCGGTGACCCGTGTAGGTGTAGCCTATAGTGCTGATATAGAAAATACTGGAGATGCCATTTCCCAAACTTACAATGGCAATAGTAACTGGAACTGGAGAACATCAGAATATACAGGAACTGGGTCTGACCCTAAGTTAGCAGTTGTTCATGCTGCTCCATTCGTACCTAGAGCAATTATATTTTAAGGATGAGATAATATGGCTAATACAGCATTTGACCATAACCCAACAATAACAATCCCAGGTTCAGGAAATACTACAGATAACGCTGTAGTGTTATGGAATGGGACTACGGGTAATAACTTCTCTAATTCTGTAGTTATTATTAATGCTGGTGCTATTACTGGAGTAACCGCTTTAACTGTTGATAATATAAATATTAATGGTAATACCATTATTAGTACAGATTCAAATGGGGATATTAATTTAACTCCTAATGGTACAGGGGCAACGGTTATTACCAAGCTAAAAATAGCAGCAAGTGCTGGGGCTGATAAAGTATTAACTTCCGATAGTAATGGGTTTGCTACTTGGGAAACTGCTGGTGGTGGAGGAGTAGATACTACTGGCACTCCAGCAAGTAATCATATAGCTATTTTCCATGATGAGGATACATTAAAATCTACAGCTAATTTCACTTTTGATAACTGGCCTGTATCAAAACGTGCTGGTGGTACTGGTGAGAGCTTTGCAATAGAAGGCTATAATACGGCAAACTATCATACTGCACTCGTTATTAGGAAATCACAAACTAATACTATTGGTGGCATGACTCCTGTAGATGGTGACCAGACTGTTGGAGAAATTTCTTTCCAAGGAGCTAGTGGTACTAGTGCTGGAAACTGGGGTAAAGGCGCAGCTATAAACGTTAGTACAGATGCTACTGTTGGTAATGCATGGTCTGGGAATAACTGTCCAGCTATTATGCGATTTTGGACTTGTCCTGATGGTGGTTCTGAACCAGAACTGAGAATGATAATTAGGTCTAATGGACAGGTAGGAATTGGCGCACATAATCATGGCCCTTCAACTTTTGGTACATTGCATGTAAAAACTGCAAGTAGTGGATACACTGGTAGATACTCTGGTGGAGATGATTTCATAATTGAAGGTAGTGGTGATACAGGTATGACTATATCTGCTCCAAACGCTTCCACTAATTTCTTTTGTTTGGCTACCCCATCTGGAGGTACACAGACTTCTGGCTTTTATATGAGTTATAACTCTGGCTCTGAATATTTTGCGATTATGAATGCTGGTGGGGAGAAATGGAAAGTAACTGATGGGGGAGTAGTATCAGGGCAACATGGTACATATCACTCTTCATCAGATGCTCGTATTAAAGAGAATGTATCTGCTATAACTTATGGGTTAGATACGGTTATGGCAATGCGTCCCATTTCTTATGACTATTGTGATTGGTATGATGCTAACTTAAAAGATAAAACTCGATTAGGATTTATCGCTCAAGAGGTAAAAGAAATTGTACCTGAAGCTATAAATATCGCTACCACACCAGTAGTATTTGAATATAAAGCGGATGATGATACTCCTGTTGTAGAAACACATGAAACTATTGAAGATATGCATAGTATAGAAGACCAACAACTTCTTCCAATACTTGTTAAAGCAATTCAAGAATTAAAGGCAGAAGTAGATGCATTAAAAGGATAATTTGTGGTATAATATATAAGGAAACAAAAGTTAAGGAGGGCGAACAATGGCAGATATAGATGTGGAACAGGATTTGACTCAGATAAATACACAGTTGGAGCAATTGGTGGCACAAGCAAATGAACTGAATACACAGAGGGAAACCCTCATGCAACAGATTCATAACCTCAATGGTATAGCTATGTACTTGAGGGGGAAACAACAAGCAGAACAACAAGAAGAAGAATCAGGAGAGGAGCATGAACGGACTGACGGTTACCCAGATATAATGACTAAGGAGACATAATGCCCATAAGTACGGGACAAGAATTTACAAAAGTTTTTGTATATACGCATAATAATACTACTTATACAGATGTAACATTGGAGGCACAATCTCCCTTAGGGACTGCTTTCACTATTTTAGCAGCCACCGCTGATTTCCTTTATCTAGGCCATGATGAAAAATTTGATATGGCTATATTTGATTTGGATAATGTGGGAAGTGTGACTCCTAAATGGGAATATTATGATAGTGTTGCAAATGATTGGGAACAATTTATTCCTTCTTCAGGAAGGCTTTCACATGACCCAGATTTTGGAGATATGGGAACAGCATATACTTTTGGAGAAGATGGGGTTGAAATGTTTCCCATGAATATCTTAAGGAATTGGACAACTAATGCTGTGGACAGTGTAGTTAAATATTGGATTAGGGTGTCTGCTCCTTCTGGAGCATCAGTAGCTACTGTAAAACGAATTCAGATGAGGCCATTGAATGCTTATTGTACCACTCAAGATGTATTTGAATTGTTACAATTAGCAAATATTGCTAACACTACTGATTTTACTACGACTACAGTTCCTAGCAAAAAAACTGTGGAGCAATATATTGATGCTGCTCAATCGAAGATTGATTTTAGAACTAGGAAATCATGGAGGCCTAATTATATAGAAGAGGAATACCATGATTTTAATATCAATGGGTTTAAATTACGCAGAAATGATGCTTACAAATTAATGCGTGTGCATATTTGGGATGGTGGTGGATTTGAACAAAAGAATGAGAGTCGAAAACAAGACTTCTTTCTCACCCCAGATGTAGGGGTGGTTCACTTTTCTCGATACTTTATGTTGCCTGCTAGGTTCCAATCTTATAACGCACCTGTTTGGAGATTTGGAGGCGGGGAATTTGTAAATCCAGTAAGAGTATCATATTTATATGGAAGAGATATAAATACTAATCCACAAGAAGCGGGAATGGTTTATGATATGGCTAAGAAACTAGCTGCCATTGATGTAATACGTTCTTCAGACTTTGGGAATTTAGTGGTAAGTGGAACTGATAGGATTCAATTAATGCAAAGAGTAGAAGGATGGACTGCGGAAGTGGAAGATAAATTAGATAGTTTACGTGCTTTTGAGGTATTTTAATGCCTGAACCACTACCAACTAAAGATGTATTGGCCCAATTAGAAGTTCCTGCCAGTAATGGACAGTGGGATGTAACAAATGTTGTAGCCCCAAAATTGATTGAGGTTACAGGGAATACTAATGACCCCTTAAGATTTAATCTCAATTATGGGGATGTAGTTGTGGGTAGGCCAGGGTCACCAGCCCAAGAAGAAACACCTATAGGAAACTGGAAATATGGTAATAGAGTGTATAATGTAGAACTAGAAGTACATACTAATAGTGGTAGGCAGAGATTGTATGATTTAGTAGGGGAGATACGGCGCATATGCCATAAGCAAATGCATGGCTTGACTAGTTTTCAACGAATGCAATTTGATTCTTTTTCGGAAGCCACACAAGAACAGGTAAATATTTGGACAGGAACAGTAACTATTCGGTTAGAGAACAACGCAATTCTACTGGAATTGTAGTATAATATAATAGAACTCATTTGGAGGAACACATATGGCTGTATTTCGTTCAGACCAAGCCCAATTAACATTTTGCGCCGAGCCTGTACAAGGGGCTGATATAGAAAGGTTTACTACTGCAACTGTTGCATCGGCTGGCACATTAGCTGGTGACTCCGCTGTGCCTGGTAATTTATCTATTACAGTTAATAATGGAGCTTTGTATAATGTTGGCGATTTTATTAGAATAGGGGATACTGGTGGGTTTACAAATAGTGAAGTACGCCGTATCGAACACATCAATACCCACACTCTTCATTTAGATAGGGCATTAGCCTTTAAACATGATACCGCTGCTACGGTAAATGTTCAGAGAGTAAATGTCAACCCTAATGCTGAGGGGGGAGTAGTTGCCCATTCTACCACTGGAGGCCGTAAATATATGACCTTCATTCCTGGGGTATATGAAACAGTGGATGTTCCTGACCCTGAGATGGCAATCGAACCTAGGTATTTCCTAGGTACGAATGCTAAACGTAATTTTTACCAGGCTTATAAAGGTCAACAAACCTTTACTGGTAGTGTAGCCGATATGGTTATGTTGAATGGATGGCCTTTAAGATTCTCTATCGGTAGTGTTATGACTGTCCCTTTTAATGCTTCTGATGCTTTAGCTGTAGATGCAACAGCACGAACTGTTGCTGCTGCTAAACCAATCGCTAAAGGGGATGTAATTTTTACACCCGCAGCTGATTATGATTCTTCGCTTGATGTAGGGGATTATATCATGATGGGGTATGGCACTTCAACCCCCAAACCCGCAGATAAATCTGAAGTACGTAAAATAATTCGGATGAACGCTTCTTCCCCATTCCAAATTGAAGTAGACTATCCCTTTATGATGACTCATGCAGGGAGTACACCATTTAGAAAAGAAGCATCCAGAACTTATTATAAACATTACATGCTTGAAAAAGTAGACCTAGATACTGTCTCTTGGCATATTCATATGAGAGATAGTGCAGAAGATTCGGCTTATGACTTTGATAGGCGTTATGTTGGGGGTATGATTGGGTCAATGAATATATCCGCTGAAGAAGGTGGATTACTGACCTGTAGTTGGGATACTGTACCCTTTATGGATATGATGCATAACCAACAAAGGCATAGTTCAGCAGGCACAACTACTGGTTATTCTAGTGCTGTTTGGGATGGTAGTGTATCTGCTGCGAATAAACCTAATATGCCAGGGTTTGCTGTAATGCATAAGATTGTTGCAGCAGATGTGAATAAGCTTCCTACTAATAGTGCTGCTGATACTCATGGGACTACTGCTAGTGCAGCAGGCGCAAATACAGAACCCTATTACTTCTCCCGTGGGAGTTTGAAGTTTAGTGGACAAGAATTTGCTAGGGTTAGAAGTTTTTCTTTGAGCGTCACTAATAACGAAGAACCTCGTTATTATATCAAACAAAGGTTTGGTAGGCATCGTGGCCCAACTGAGATTAGGGAGCAACAGAGGGAATATACTATGACAGCGACAGTTGCTTTGCCTGATACTGCTTTGAATACAGCTAATTCTTTAGATTCAGCCACTGCTTTGTTTAAAGAATTGTTGTTAGAAGGTGATTATGGTTCAGATGATAACCCTAATATGAAAGGTTTTTCAGGAGAATTAGAATTTCGTAGGGGGGATAATGATAGGATTTTGATTCAGCTGCCTGGATTAGATGATGCTCAAGCCAACTTTACTCCTGTTGCACCAGATGAAGGTGGTTTTAATCAAGGATTATTGATTAGAACTGCCCCTCATGGTATCACAGGAGATAACCCAATGCAGGCAGAATTAGATATATTAGTGAGAAATATGTTAATTACAGTTGAGGATAATATTTCAGTTTACCCATAGGAGGTTAGTATAGTAATGCCTAAAAGTTCAGTGAGTCAAGCCTTAAATGAAGTGGATGATACAATTGCAGAAGAAGATGTTTCTACAGCTACTGAGAATATCTTTGATGTAAGCAAATATAAAATTTCAGCCACACCCGAAAGTCGTACTTTAACGATTGATGGGGCTAGTTTTGATGTAAAAGTTAAACCCCTGTCATGGAGTTTACGAAATCAAATATTGTCTAAAAGTTTGAAGTGGGATACTTCCGGTAGTACAGTGTTTGATGGAGATGCATATGTACGAGAATGTCTGAAGGAAATGATTGTAGAAGCTCCTTGGGGGCGCACTACAGAATCATTCCTTATTACCATTGACCATAGGCTAGGAGGCCTTTTGGAAACACTAGTGCCTAAAGCATTTGAGGAGGAAGAGGGTGTAGATGTAGAAAAAATAAAAGGCGGGTTCTAGTCTTTTTACGGATGCCTGAAAAGGTATCTGTAGAAGAGGCTATAACATTTAATTATTGGGCAGTGACATTGCGATTATTAGAGCTTGGAGTTCCGTGGGAACAAATTCAAGACTTATCTGCAATTGAAGTGTCCATAATTTTAGGCCTGAAGACAGCGTTTGAACAACGTAAGTCCGAACTTGAAAATGCACAAAATAGACAAACAACACATGCTAGGGGGATTCGGTAATGGCTGAAACAATTGCAGTAGATTTTGGGGGGCCACTTGTTGATGCCATGAATAAATTGGCACAAATTGGTGCTACCAATGGCCCACCTAAAGCAGCAGGAGATAAGACAACAGATACTAAAGGTGCGCCTGCTGCTTCTGAAAAAGGCCTAGGTGAAATAGCCTCATTCTCTGAAAAAATTGTTAAAGGCCAAGAAGGGCAAAAAAGCTACATGGGCCGTTTAGGTAAAGTTCTTGGCATTCAAGTTGGTCTATCGTCTATTTTAAAACAGTCTCAGATATTTACAGGTACTATTGGTTCCATTTTCCAGATTTTTGGTGCTTTAGTAGACGTAATTCTAGCCCCATTCCTACCTATTATAGTCCCTGGAATTAGAATGTTAGCATCTTTTGTTCCTATGATTTATGCTATTACATCTAAAGTAGGGAATTGGATACAAGAGAATTTAACTGTAGAAAAAATTGATGGGATTATTGATGCTGCGGGAGGAAGAATTATTGATTTCTTCTTAGGGTGGCTACCAGATGCTTGGAAGAACAAATTAAAAGAATGGTTCCAAGGAATCAATTGGGGAACAGTTCTGAAGAGCATGGCTTTTGGGGCCGTTATGCTGCTCTTTGCACGAAAGTTAGGCATTATGAAGGCTTTAGCTCCTTTAGCTAGGTTATTGGGCCGTATACCCATCCTAGGGCCAATTCTGAAGAATATTGTAGGGCTGTTCAAAGGCTTAGGTGCAGCCATTGCAAGAGCGATAATACCTGGGTTTGGTAAAGTGATGGGGAAGAATGTGGATGCAACAGGAAAAGCTATGGCAAAAGAAGGCGCAAAGAAAGGAGGTTTCTTTAGCAAATTTAAGCCTAGTAATGTGGTTTCTAAAGTAAAGGGGGCTGGATTAAAAGGCCTTGCTAAAGGAGCATTAAAGAAAGCTGTGCCTGGTCTATCTTCTGCATTCTTAATGTATGAAGGTGTTAAGGGAGCCATAGATGTTTATAAATCAAATAGAAGTGCTGGAGGCAGTTTCTGGAAATCCTTAGGCAAAGCAAGTGCTGTAGGAGCTACTGGTGTTGCAGCAGCAGGCCTATCATTTGCTCCAGGCATGGGCTTAGTAGCCCCCATTGCAGGAAGTGCAGCGATAGGAGCCATGACGAATAAATTATCGGTGCAAGTAAATGTGGATGGAAAGGAAGGGGCAGAACAGCAAATAGATGAGCATGAAGAGAATAAGGAACGGAGTGAATACGCAGAGGGCTATGGGGCCACAGTAGTAGTGACTAATCAGGGCACATCATAAGGAGGTAAATAATGGCGGGTGAATTAGCAGTCCTGTTAAGGGATGGGCCACATGATGGAGCCAACACAATTCGCTATGCATTGAAAGCTAATGATATAGCCATATCTGTGTCTAAAACCCCAATTCAAATACCCATACCTCAACAGAGTCCTGAGTTAGTTGATATTGGATATTTTCGTCCGTCTATTACTATAACTGGAATTGTAGATGCTGTGGGAGGAGACACTACAAATCAATCTACTAGTGGGGTTGCAGGAATGTCTTCGTTCCTGTATACTAGAGCCAGTACGATAACTGATGATGGTGGTTCAGGTACGGCTCAAAGATATTATATACCGTATAAAAATGTCTTGGAAGAAACTTGTGTGAAATGGATTTTTTCATCATCTACCTCTCTAGAAATAGAAGTTGGGGATGCTAAGTATCCTATTGCTTCTTACGGAGGCTATTTAGGAACAGGGTCTGGAAGTGGTAACACTCGTTTTATAGGAGGAGAAACTTCTAATTTGTCTACTGGAGGAGCTATTTATAAAGTAGCTATACAACAAATTAGATTTCAACTAAACGCAGCTAGAGAAGATAGATATGATTTTTCTATGCAATGTGTATCCCAATCTAGAATTGACATACCTTAGAGGAGATTTATGCCTAAAGTACCAAAATGTAGATTAGACATGTGGCAACCCATAATTGGGGGAACCGCTGTTGATAAATGGGTGACAGCCCAAACTCCCGAAAATCAAAATGCTGTTACCTCTATTTTTATTATAGATAAATTAGCTAATATTAGAATAGCTGATGTTATCTTAACCAATAGAGCTAAAAATTTTGCATCTACAGGAACGTTCTCTTATAATTATCAAGATAGCGATGGAGCTAATGTAGGTGCTGCAACTATGCCTGATAAACGAGGAGTTCTAACAGATATTTTTAGGGACTTCATGCATATTAGATTAGTTGATGAATCCACTAATCAAGTATACTTTACAGGCCGTATTCAAAGTATTGATTCTAAATTTGAAGGTCAACGTGGCGAAACCATAAAACTGAAAATAGTGGACGCTCTAGCAGAATTAGCTAACATTTCCTTGAAAGGAGTAGTTGATTCAATAGATTTTTATCCAGCAGGCACACATCCAGATAGCCCATTTCCATCTAATTATGCAGGCCATACTGTAACAGATATGGTTAAAGCATTATTTACTTGTGCTTATCAAAAAGATTTATTGCCTATATATAATACTAAAATGGTATCTGGTTTTGATGGAGGACTTTCTACTATTATCAAAACAGATGAATTAGTAATAGATACTACTTATAGTCCTTCCACTTATATAGCTAATATTGTTAATGATGATAGTGGTACAGACGCATATAATAATAGATTTGTAACCAATGCTGTTGCATTACCTGATATTAGACGATTAAATTTAAAAAAATCTCAAAACCAAGGGGTTCTAGGTCATATCTTGAGAACACTTCAAGTTGCTCCTCAAGAGTCTCAACAGAATAACGAAAACTTTGGTATGGATTATTATATAGACCCTAATATTAGTTATAAAGCCCATGCTACCTTTAAGGGGAAAAATTTAGATGCTTCTACTGAACCCCCTCCCTCTATGTTTAATGTCTTCCCAAGAGGTAAGCGTGTTTATAATACTGAGCCTGCTACTTATGGTTTAAACATTGTTTATCCTGCTGGAAGTCGAAACAATATTGTTAGTGTGGGTCATAAGACAATTACGGGAGGAGCGACAACAGTAGCTACTAAACCCATGTCCCATGAGTTTTCTTTCACTAAACCTAAAGATGATTTGTATACTTCTGTCTTATTAAAATATAATGATGGGAGAGAGAAAGAAAGTGTAGATAGAGAAGTTAAGTTATATATTATGTATGTAACTAATATTACAGGACAATTTAAATATGGAACAATGGGAAGTTCAGGTAATACAGCTTATGTAGAACCTATGGCTTTTAATGATGATTTCAGTTTTAGCATAGATGGACGTAATCCTGGGTCTACCAGTGTTGAATATTTAGATTTATATACTACTGGTGGCTCTCTATTGAAGCAAAATGTGGCTCGTATTCAATATCAAAGCCATACAACTATTTCAGGGTCAACTAATTTTGGGTATATTTTAGTTAGTGATATAGATGCTGATTTATTAACTAGAGCAGCAGGAACCTATTCTTTACATGGAGTAGGGAATGGGAGTGGGTCATATGCCAGTACTTCTCAGTGCCAAGTTAATTTAGGGTCTGCGGTTGCAGAAGAAGGTTTTCCTAGAAGGGTTTGGGGCTTAGAAAAAGAAACTACTTTATCTAGAGGGGCAATTACAGATTTACATAGCTTAAGACTTGAATGTGCTGCTTTGCTAAGTAGGAGTACTAAAGCATTGGTAGATGGGTCTTTTGGATTTTCTGGCCCACCCTCCTATCACTGGGATGGGGAAATACGCAGTGTTTCTTCAGTTTCAGGAGGACAAGCAATTACTGTAAAGAATCCAGGGGGTACTGCTTCTATAGCCCTACCCCGCTTTGGTTTTAGGGAAGGGATGATGATAGCCAAGATGGATGCTAATTATATTCAATTAGCTCAGACAGGGGCTGGAAAGGACATTTATGGGTATTGTTGGAATGTTGCTAGTTCTTCAGAGTATCATGTCACCCTATCACCTACAAGTGAAACATTTTCTGTAGGAGATAAAGTCCGTTTCTTTATTCCAATACGGGCTGGAGATACCATTAGAGTAGTGAATGAGTTAGCTGGTATTGAAAGCAATATGTTGATTAATAAGGTGGAGTATTCAGAAGAGCCTAATCAGATGACCCGTGTTTCAACCACTGGAGTAAATGAGGGGGTGGGGATACAAGGAGTTAAATACCAAGCCCTTCTATCAGGGAGTAGAGAAGAATCTGATGCTACCATGAATTTACCAAGAGGGCACCAAACAGCTGTGTGGACTGGACTATTTTCAGCAGTAGATAGTAATACCATACAATGGGCAACGGTTGGTGGGTCAGCAGAGGTATTATTATCAGATGGAACTTCTTATTCAATAGATACTGCTACAACTAATAGTAATCATACAACAGATGCTTCTGGAACTGATAAAGATAGTACACGTTTTGGATTAGCTACTGCTCCTGCTGTAGGTGATGCTACGGTTTACTACATTTATCTTGACCCTAATAAAGAACAGCCTGGAGCCACATCAAAATATCATTTCTATACTCGTCCATCTACCTCCCCTGTTACTGGAAATGACCCAGTATATGTACAGGATGGCGACAATGTTATTATTGGATGGTTTAAAGCAGGGGCTACTTCTGCCGATAATGCAGAATTTGGGGTGTATAGAGATAGTAAACCTAGTGAGGGAAAGAGGAATGCACCTACATTAATCCATCCATCTTCTTTAACGTCCACATTATTAAGTAAGGGTTCTAGACCCTGGACTTCCAATATTTCTATTCGTGGTAAGAGTGCCCAGTATAACCAAGTTATTTGGGACGATGGTGAATCAAGTCCTGGCAATGCTACGTTAAATTTCTCTGATGGAACTGACACTGTTACGATTGTGGCAAGCGAAAAAACAAGTGGGCTATCAGATAATACTACTTATTATATGTATTTAAATGGAATTTCTGGGAATGTAACTCCATCGTTTACTGCTACTCATAGTGCATCTATTGGGGATAGTAAAATCCTCATTGCCTTGGTTGTGATTGGAGATAATACTAAAGGGACTGCTCCAACTATATTACCCTTTAATTCTAAAGTACCTACATTAAATGCAGTAGCTATTGCAGCAGATTCTATTACTGGTACTCATGTACAAGCAGATACTATTGCTACTGCACATATTACAGGAACTATTACAGGTGACCATATTCAAGTTAGTTCAGGAACTAATTTTTCCAGTAACGCATATGACCCCAGTAGAAAAACTAAAACGTGGCCCCCTGGAACAGGAAATGCACCTGGCGGTTCTTCTCCAACAGGCCCACCCACTTCTGAAAATGATGGAGATGTGTGGGTAGCTGATGATACGAAAGCTATTTATGTAGCTAAAGGGTTGGGCGTAAGTAGCATTGTTACTAGTGGAAATGGTTGGTATTTACAAAATAATTCAGAAGCATTGGTTGGGGAGAAGAGTACGATATTCAATACTTCTTCTACACCTACTTCTAATGCAATTGGTGATACATGGATACATCCAACGACTCATTTAATGAAAGTATCAACACAAGCAAATTCATCTGCACATTGGGCAGAGAGAGATGATGCAGATGCTGTAAATAATGCTCAAACTTCCATTAATGGTGGATTGATTAAAACCCAAAGAATTCAGTTACTTAAAGGTGGTAGTACTGCTCCCGCTCTGAAAACTACTGTTAGTACCCTTGTCTCTACTGGAAGATTGTTAGATGATAGTGGTGGTATAAATGCAACTGTCACTACTGTGGGTATAGACGCACAGGGTTCTGCTTTTACTACAGGGAGAAGATTAACTGGTGCCATGACTAATAATCCTGCCGATACTACTTTAGATGTAGTCACTCAGGGTGGCGGTCAGGCTATTGCAGTAAATGATATAGTTAAAGTTGAAAATGAAGAGATGTATGTCACAGCTGTTACAACGTCTGATACTCGTTATGTTGTGATTAGAGGTTTTAGAGGCACTACAATTGCAGCACATAACCCAAGTGGCAATCCTTCAGTTTATCCTTATTTATATAAATATCATAGATTGATTACAGCTAGTGATACTATTAGAGTTGGCTCAGAAGATATGTATGTTGAATCTGTGAATACTGCTGGCACACAGTTAACAGTTATTAGAGATTGGAATGGGACAGATGCTGCTTCTCACTCTGATAATGCTGCTATTTCAATATATGATTATTCAATTGAAGGGATGTTAGACCCACACATCATTATGGATTATAAAGGAATTACTGGATATAGTGATGCCTTTTCTCCAGAATTTACAATAGATTCTAACACTGGAAAGGCCACATTTGCAGATGGGACTGCAATATTGGATTGTGATGGTATTACTTTGGGAGCTACTTCATCTGGGTCAAAAGCTTTCCAAATTAAATTGAATAGTTGGACTTCAGGTGACCCTAAATACTTCTTTATGTATTCTTCTAATTCAGCAGATGGAGTTTATATTGGGGCAGATGGAAACACTAGTTTTCCGCTCTATTCGGGATGTGATTTACTTCCTAGTAGTTCAGCTGGCCTACAAAATTTGGGGAAATCTGGTTTTCCTTGGAATCAGCTATATGCAAAAACATTAGCAGGAGATTGTATATCCGATTCGTCAGCTAATAACGTATCTAATGTTGCCGTTAGTAGGGAAGCTTTATATAACCATGAACAAACAACTCATGGTGGTGGTGGTTCAGCGGATGGAGTTGTAAATAGTGCATCTTGGAATACAAGTACTGGCGTATTAACCCTTGGGCGTTCAGAGAGTTTAAGTTCTATTACAGTTGATTTAGATGGAAGATATTCAACTACAGATACCAATACAACGTATTCAGCGGGGAATGGAATTGATTTAAGCGGAACTACTTTTTCTCATACTGATACATCTAGTCAGGGTTCTTCTAATAGTAATAGTGGGACAACATTTATTCAAAATATCACCTTAGATACTTATGGGCATATAACAAATATTGGTACAGGAACTGCTGGTGGTAGTGGAACAGTTTCTAGTGGTAACACTGGTTATGTAGCATACTATACAGGTAGCACTACTGTAGACTCAAAAACAACTGCTGGTGGAATTCAATTTGTAGACAATGATAATATTACTGTCTGGGCTAATCTGAATTTAGGTAACCATAATTTAACAGTTAGGTCAGATGAGGGGATAAAATTTGAAGATGGCAATAGCCCACATAATACTTGTACTTTAATCGCTCCTTATTATATAGGAACAAGTTATACCTTAACTTTACCAGGCGACGATGGAAGTGCCAATGAAGTTTTACAAACTAATGGAAGTGGTGTTTTAGATTGGGTGGCATGGCATGAGCATAGTCAATCGTATGGTTTTAATGCTGATAGTATTCATTTAGAAAATGGTACTTCCAGTGCAGGGGATTTAGCTGTATCATTTCGTATAGATACTAATACTGGGATTTATCGAAGCTCATCAGACCAATTATCTATAATGGCAGGTGGATTGACGGGTGTTATGGTAGACGAAATTAATTCCAATATACGGGTGGGCATTGGTGGGATGTACACAACTGGATATGCTTTAAAAGTGCATGGAGAAACCGCCAAAACCAGTGGTGGGGGATATTGGGATGATTATTCAGATGATAGAATTAAGACTGATGTAGCCTCTATTTCAGGTGGTATGACTACTATAGCTGCATTGAATCCAGTATCCTATAAATTTACAGATGCCTGGAAAGAAGCTGTAAGTAGCAAACAACATGCTACTCAGTATGGATTTTTAGCTAGTGAATATAAGGCTGTATTCCCAAACTACTCTAAAGCTGAAGCTGAGGATTTAGTTAAAATAGATGGTAAATGGGAATTAGTGAATCATCCTGAAGTAGATGAGGATGGGGAAATAAAAAATAACGAAACTAGAGTGATTGAAGAAAAGATAGAAGATATTATGTCAATTAATGAAGCAGCGATAGTCCCTCATCTAGTTGCTGCTATAAAAGAATTAGAGGCTAGAATTAAGGTGTTGGAAGGTAATGGCTAAGAAGGATGACATACTACAAACTCGTAACTTAAAACCATTCCTTACGTTACAAGAGATAGGAAATGAATTTAAGGTGAGTCGGCAATATGTGCATAAGATTTTGAAGAAAGCGGGTTTACATACTGGTGCCCCAAAGCCTTTAAAATCTGACCGATATTGTGTACAATGTGGTAAGAGGACTGCCCCTAAAACCAAAACCTGTTCTGATAGGTGTAGATTTAGTCTACGTTGGATGTTGGTAGCATGTTCGTATTGTTCAAGTGAGTTCTACAGGCAGAAATGCTTATTAAGGAAGAGCTACTACTTGAAGTATAAAAATATATATTGCAGTCAAAAGTGTTACCAAAGAGGTAGGATAGACGTTTATGCTAGGGAGTGAGAGCTTAGATGAAGAAATGGTTGTTAGTATCAGTATTCCTCTCTGTCCCACATATTTTAGAAGATGTGGGACTGTTTGTTCTTGGTAGATATACTGAGACTTCTCCCTGGTTAATTGGTTTATTAATCTTAGGAATAGGTTTAGGAGCAGGAGCTATTGTTAGAATCCATTCAGTGAGGAGGTTTTTAGGACGTTGAATATTGATGATGAGTTAATACAGCAGTGGGAGCCAAAAGTACAGCGTTTCCTATCCACTACTTATGTAGTAGGGTGGGATAGAGAAGACTTAGCACAAGAGTTACGGATAGCTATTGTAAAGGCTGCTCAAGGGTTTCAAGAAGATAGGGGAGTATTGTTCCATACTTATTTACATACAGCTATGGTAAACACTATTCGGACTTTGATTTCTAAAGCCCAACATACCTTGACTGTAGAAAGTCTAGACAGGTCAAGTGTAAGTAATACAGAAGAGAATAATGAAATTATGTCTCAAGAATTATTGCAAGCCCTTTTACAGGATGAGGTGGGATTAGAAGAAGTGGAATTAGCGGAATCTTTAGGAAGTTATAATCTCACTCCAGCAGAACAGACCTTCATTGCATTGCGGTTAGAGGGCTTAACAATGGAAGAAATCACTGAGGATTTAGGGGTATCTTCCTATAAGGTACGAAATAACGTAAGAGACAAACTAAAGGACTTTAAATATGCGGAAACGACAGAAGCAGATGGGATTGATTCGGAAGAAGCCCTTGACACTTTCGACAGAAGAGTTTAGAGTTATTAGTGTAAATAGAACCACTCAACATATTGCTTTACTTGGGCAATACACTTCCTTGGAACAAGCAAAAGAATTGGCCCATCAAACTAAAGAGGAAGGCCTTGACATTTATATCCAGGGAGAACATAATAGGGTGGTGTACAGAGTTTAGTTGATGGTAGGAGAAGGAATGGACAATTACGATTTTATTGAATCAGGTTTGATTTTTGCCTTAACAGATAGAGAAGCATTTAGAAAGTTTAGATATACCTCAAAAGATTTTTCCACGCATGGAGATGCATTTAAGTTTTTAACCACATACTTTGATGAATATGGGCATAGCCCATCTACAGAAACCTTGTTGGCTAATTACCCTACGTTAAATGATTCAGCATCTTCTTTGGATTTGCAATATGCGGTAAATGTGTTTCAAGACCAAGTATTGTTTAGACAAATTGTCACAGCTTTTCAGTCAAATAAGACTTTATTGCAGGAAAGTCCAAAGCAAGCTTTAGCCCAAATTAATACAGATTTGAACGATATTTCAGTAATATATGATGAGGATGTAATTCCATACAATCAAAATTCTGAGATGCGTTTAACTGATTGGAAGTTGCGGAAAGAGAAGAGAAGGATGGGAGATGGCATAATGGGTGTCCCTACTCCATTCAACTCTTTAAACCGTATGGGTGTAGGTTGGATGCCTGGTGAGTTAATAGCCTTGTTTGCTAGGCCTACTGTAGGGAAGTCTTGGATGTGTGTTCAAATGGCAGTGACTGCGGTGATGAATGGGTTTAAGACATTATTAGTTTCTACTGAAATGCCCGTAAACCAGATGAATTTACGAACTGATGTGGTGTTAGGTCATGCAATGGGGTACCAGCTTTCTCATTCAGCTTTGAGGAACGGTGACCCTATTAATGAAGAAGAGTATGCGACTTTCCTTAAAGATGTAAAAGATAAGCCTTTATTGGTATGTGACCATATTGAAGGTGAATCTAGCATATCTTTAGAGAGTTTGCAGAATTTAATTAGGAAATATAATCCAGAGTTAGTAGTCATAGATGGAATTTATCTAGTTACTAATTCAGGCAAGAATCATAAGGCTATGTGGGAACAAACACACATGTTGTTCTATGGATTAAAGAACTTGTGTTTGTCCACCAACACCCCGATTTTTGTATCTACTCAGGCTACTAAAGATGCATCCGATGTATTCATCCCACCTAGGGCTGACCAAGTAGCTTATGGAGATGCTATGCTCAGAGCAGCTGATGTAGCATTATCTATGTGTATGGTAGAGGGAGAAGACCAATCTAGGATAGCTTACTTCCATAAGTATAGGGATGGAGTCTTACCTTTTTCTTCGATGGAATTAAATTGGAATGTGGATAAAGGGTCAATTTATGAAGTGGAGGATATGTTTTAATGGCAAATTGGAGCCAGTTGTTTTTAGATAATAATTTTTCTATACCAATAGCCCAAGACCAATTTTCCTTATTATGTCCTTTCCATGTGGATAATGTTCAGTCTTGCTCAGTAAATCTCGCTAAAGGAGTATGGATTTGTTTTGCAGGCTGTGGACAAGGAAGCCTTTATTCCTTCTTTATGAAGCATTTGGGGATTAGTTATGATGAATTGGATAGTAAGATTCGTCATGAGGAAGCTAGTTTCAATATTAATATGTTTGATGAATTTGAGAATATAGAAGAAGAGTTACCAGAGTTACACTTTCCTTTCCATTCTGGATATGTCCCACCTTGGATATTTGATAGGGGGTTTAATAAAGAGACATTGCGTAAATGGGGTGGGGCAATTGATAACTTTGGCAGTTTAGTGTTGCCTATTCATACAGTAGATGGTAAAATAGTAGGGTGGTTGAGCAGAAGACAAAACGTAACTCCCAAGTACTTGTATTCTAAAGGATTACAAAAGTCCAAATTACTATTTGGGCAAGAGCTAATCACTGAACCAGCAGAGTTTGTATGTATTACAGAAGGGTCATTGGATACAATGTGGCTTGACCAACATGGGTTTAATAGTGTAGCATTACTTGGGGCACACATATCTAAACGGCAACAGGACTTAGCCCTAAAATTGCCTACAAAAGAGTTAGTGTTATGCCTTGACAATGATGAAGCAGGGCGTGTAGGATTAGAGAAGGCAATGAGTTATTTGAATCCGAAGTTTGTAGTGAGTTACATAAAATTACCAAAGGAGTATAAAGATGTACAAGAGGTAAGAGATAGCAAATTGTTAATAGATATAATACATGAAAGAACATTTTTTTAAATTAAGGAGTATATAACAATGAGTGGAATTAGTATGATTCAGACCAAACGGGAAACTAGGTACCAGGGTGGGCAAGATGATAATAGAATGCCAGGACGAGAAATATTCTTTAAAGATGGTGACCAGGCATTTCTTTCCCCCATAGCTACAGGAGATGAGGGGGATGCTAACTTGGATGAGATTTATCTCTATACTTATAGAGACGGTAACCGTTGGATGAATATTTTGGATGACCCAGAAGTAGATTCTAGTATGGTTCCTGCGGATACTAGGGCTTCCCATAAGTTTGCGTTTTGGGCATATGTCTATGAAGTAGTGCATACAGAAGCCAGAAGTGAAGAATGGGAACCTGTTTCTGGGCCTGGGGGAAGGAAGATGTTTAAGGAGACTGTCAATGACTTTAGAGTTGTTTCCCTCACCTTTGGACGTAGTGACTACATTTGGAACCAGTTGGTAGATGTATACAATGACTGGGGTGGTTTGGATAAGGGCGTAATACGAATTAAACGTACTGGTGCTGGAATGCAAGATACCTCTTATGCCATTGCTGCAACTACTCGTAAGGATGAAATTCCTGATGATGCAGATGCAGATTCCTTACCCACGATTAAAGAATACTTTAAGAGTCGGTATGGTGGTTTCTCCACCAATGGTAATGGAGTTAACAATGCAGAAGTATTAGCCACTGCAAAGCCTTTGTTCTAAACATGCTTGTAGATACCGTCGAGAAATATGTAGACGTTATTACAACCTTAAAGAACCATGACACAGTGGTGGTGGATGTGGAAACTAATGGGTTGGATGCTTTCGGCATTAATCAACTCTGTGGGGTGGGTATCTCTACATTAGCTGGAGATACCCACTATTTCCCAGTGAGGCATCAGCAAGGGACAAATTTACCCCATTCCTATATCTTAGAGTTAATGGAACTCTTAGGCCAGATGCAAAGTTTGATTGGGTACAATATCAAATTTGATTTACGGTTTTTAGAGAAAGAGGGTATGGTGCCTCACACAGACCAAACTTGGATAGATGTGTTGGTTATGGTTCGGTTAACAGAACCGTCTACAGTGAAAGATTTAGATTTGACCAGTACAATTACAAGAGTCTATGGAGAAAGTTGTGCCATGTATGACAAGGATACAAAGAAGTATCTCAGAAGTAATAAATGGCATAAGGACTTTTCAATGGCTCCTCCAGAAATTCTGGGGCCATATTGTGAGCAAGATACTTATTGGACAGCCAAATTATATACGGAAACTTTAAACCGTATAACTAGAACGGCACAAACAGAAGTATTCGATTTAGAATGCCAACTAACTAAAGTATTATATGCTATGGAAGGCAAGGGAGTGTCTATTGATACTCAGTACGTGACGCAAGCTATACAGAAGATTAATAACCGTATTGAGGAAGTGGCAAACAAAATCTATGAATTGGTTGGGGATGATGAACTAAATATTAATAGCACTCAGCAAGTAGGGGAAGTGTTAAATGCCAGAGGTATTTATTCTCCAATTAAAACTCCTAAAGATAAGGATTCATGGAATGAAGCTGCACTCATGCAGATTAATGACCCCTTAGCAGGATACATTCGACAGTATAGGGCTTTAGGTAAACTACGAAGTACTTACATGGAGCCATACCAAGATGTAGAGGTGATGCATACTTCTTACTGCAATTGGGGCACTTTGACAGGGAGGCTTTCATCTAGAGAGCCAAACCTACAAAACATTCCTAGAACCCACTTTAAACTGGCTGATGTGGAGCTAACAGAGTCTGCTAAGGAAGCCCTTACTAGTCGTATCAATGCTCAGATTACTGCGAAGGGTATTACTCATGAATTGCGGTTAGATGATGAAGTATTGAAAACTTGGAGTTTTGTGGGGGATGAGTATTATAATGAGGCCGATTCAAATCAAGTAGCAGTGAGGCGATTGTTTATTCCTAGAGAGGGGTATCAGTTAGTATCTTTTGATTACTCGCAAATGGAAGTACGTGTGTTTCTAAGCTACTTAAGGAACGATGAAGTAGATGCGCTCTTACAGAGTAAGGACGTAGACTTTCATGGGGAAGCAGCTAAGATTGCTTTTAATACTACAGAAGAAGATGATTCATTTAAGTTCTATAGACAGATGGCAAAGAATATTACCTTTGGTGTTATTTATGGGATTGGTAAAGCAAAGTTAGCTAATCAATTGAATGTATCAGAATCTGACGCTACTAAATATAAGAAACAATACTTTGCAGGGATTAAAGGGTCTAGAAACTTTTTTAATTCAGTTATGCAAGCCGTAACTGAGAGGGGGTGGATTAAGAATAGATACGGTAGAGTGTATATTATCCCATCAGATATTTCGTACAAAGGGGTTAATTATTTGGTACAAGGAACTAGTGCCGATATTTTAAATGAGAGGATGATAAAAGTTCATGAATATCTACAAGATAAGAAAAGCAATCTTTTATTACAAGTCCATGATGAAATTATTTGTGAGGTGCATGAGAGTGAGGTGGAGGTATTACCGTTTGAAATCCAGAAGATAATGGAGGAGAACAGTTTAGACATTCCTTTAAGGGTAGATATTGATATATGTACTCCATCATGGGCAACGAAAGAAGCATTTGATGATAGACCTAGAGACATTTTAGAAGATTATATTGATTGGTAAGGAGGACGTAAATGGTAGTTACAAGCGATAAGTCTAATTTTGATGTACAGTTTGAATTTGGGGATATGGCCCAACAAAAACTGGTAGAGGTGTTTACTGGAACCACCGATACATTAGAGATTAAAAGTGAACGAGCTAGGAATTGGTCATTCAGTGGAAACATTTGCATAGAATATGCATATGATAGATGGAACCCTGATTTGAAGCAGCGGATTCAATCTAAGAGTGGGATTTCGACTAGCACCTCTGCTCATTGGGCACAGATGCTTATGATGGATGATGGGTCATATGGTGCCATGTTAATTTTTCCCACAGAATTTCTTCAGAAATTGATTAATAAGTGGTGGAATACGGCAAAGAAAATAGAAGTCACTAAAGACTCCGCAGTAGATGTAGGGGTAACAAGAGGTAAATCCTACTGTATGCTTATGCCTATTGCAGATATTATGTTAGAACTTCAGAAAGAGGGTGGATATTATAAACCTAATGGACGGACTCCTGGGCAAACAACACGGGCTGTGGATAGAGTTCCAGATGCGATTATTCCATTTAATCCTGAAGGAGATGAACCTCCGGTCTAATGAATAATGAACCAAAAACATTTGAAGAAGCTTGCGAATTGTTAGCATTAGAAATATCTTTAATGGTATGTGCTAAACAGTATGATTATGGAAAAGAGAATATATTAGGATTTGGGGAACAAGGCTTAGTCGTTAGGTTATGGGATAAGATTAACAGATTGAAAAATTTGATTTGGCATAACCAAAGACCAAAAAATGAATCTGTTGTAGATACGTTACAGGATATAGCTGGATATGCTATACTAGGATTACTATTAAATAAAGGGTGGTTTGAACTACCGATGGAGGAAGAGAATGGCTAAAGTAAGTGTACATTTAGGGTTTACGTTTAGAGTAGGGCCACTAGATACGAATCAATATAGTCGTATTGATGTGGATGTGAGGGATATAGATACGGAGTTACCCATCACAGAACAGCTTGGGCAAACAGAACAAGCTATAGAAGATGTATGGAAAGTAGTACGGCAAAACGTAGATGAGAAAATTGAGGGGATATTAGACAATGGTTCATGAACAAGAGATTGCTAGGGCTGTAGTACTTGAAGACGTTCTAGCAGAAAGAGAAAGGCAAGATTTGCTTTGGGGTGACCAGAAAACAAACACTGATTTTGTCTGGGCTTTAATAGCCTTTGAAGAATTGGGGGAGGTGGCAAAAGATTTAAATGATGATAAATTAGAGACAGCATATGTGGAAATCATTCAAACAGCAGCTGTTCTATTTGCCTGGGCTGAATCATTACGAAGACGAGGTGTTATGAAAACATGATAGATAATTCATTGGATATTGTACAAAGCTTATTAAAAGATGATAAGCTAGGGTTAGTGAGGGGCACTAGTACCGATTTTGCATATACTAGAATTCCCTTTGGGATTCCTGCACTAGATAAACTTACTGGTGGGGGAATCCCTAAAAAACGTATGACCATGCTTTACGGCCCTACTAATGTAGGCAAATCTTATTTGGCTTCTCAAATAGTAGCCAGGGCGCAAGAGAATGGAGGAATAGCAGCCTGGATAGATACAGAACTATCTTGGGATGCTGATTGGTCTGTTAAGTGTGGAGTAGATGTTGAGAATATATTAGTGGCTCAACCTACTAGTGGGGAGAAAGCTTTGGAGATAGTCCGAAATTTGATGGACTCTAAAGTAGATGTAATTGTATTAGACAGTATTGCAGGCTTAGTGCCAGAAGCCGTTATGGAGGAGGGGTTTGATTATAATCCAATGGCATGGCAAGCACGGTTCATTAATACATCTTTACCTAGATTGTTGGCTCATTTAAAGGAAGGGTCTGCCTTCGTAGCTATTAATCAGGTTAGGAGTAGTATGGGGCCAGTAGCTCTAGATGCTATGCCAGGAGGATTGGCACAAACATTCTTCTCTCATTTCTTGCTTCAAGTTAGGCGAAAGGGTTGGATAGAAGAGGGTGCTGCTAAAGATAAGGTAGGATTTGATATGGAAGTCAGGCTTAGGAAAAGTAAGGTTGGTGGAGAGAATTGGAAGTCTGCAATAATTCCATTTAGAGTTGAGGGTGGCATTGATATAACTGAAAGTTTTATTAGAGAAGCTTTAGAAATGGGCCTAATTAAAAAAGCTGGCCCCTGGTATTCGTATAAGGAAGCAAAGGTTATGGGCATGAACGGTTTGAAGAATAAGTTTCTAGAGGAACCGCTGCTTCTGGAGGAGTTAAAGAATGAAGTATCTGCCTAAAGACTATACCGCACAGGAGAATCTTATAGCAGAGGAACTGTCTACTTTAGGTTTGCGGTATGACCAACAAGTAGATATTTATCCATATACAGTCGATTTTTTTGTTCCTGAATTGGGAATGATTATAGAAGCTGATGGTATATATGGACACCTACGGAAACGAGATGTACGTCGAGATGGTGATTTGATGCGTTTGTATGGAATTGAAAACATTCTACATATTACAGATAGCACCAAAGAAGGAGTAAAAGATACAATATGTCAGGCATTAGAAAACTTTCCTCATTAAGACAGGGGGATACTCAAAGTAATGTTAAAACCTTTTCTGAAGAAACATGGCTAGTTAAATCTTTAGCTGATTCTTTAGGAGGGCCACAACGCAAAAACAGGGAAGGGGTATTTTACCCCTCCATGTTAGGTAGTTACTGTATGCGCCTTTTATATCTAGCGTATAATGGTTTATTGCCACCATCAGTAATTGATGATAACGTTCAACGGATTTTTGATAATGGTAATTACTTAGAAGAACGGATGGCTTCATATTTTACAAACTTGGATATTCTATTGGATAGAGAAGTAGAGGCTAAGTCAGATAGTCCTCCTATTTCAGGAAGGGCTGACTTTTTGTTAAAACATCAGGACTATGATAAAATAGGATTGGAGTTGAAATCCATTAATGATAAGGGTTTTGAAGCTCTTAAAACTAGACCTAAACGAGAACATACTGTTCAATTGCAGATTTATTTACATATTTTAAAATTGCCATATGGGGTGGTTTTGTATGAGAATAAAAATAATCAGAAATTGAAGGCTTTTGGCATGTTACCTGATATGGATATTTGGGCGCAAATAGAAAAGAAGTGTCAGGATGTGATGTTGATGCTAGAACCCCCTTCTCGTTGTCAAGGGCCAACATGGTGTAATTGTCGCAATTATGTAGGAGGGTAGTATGGAAAGAGGAATTGCTAATAGGTCTTTACTTAGGGCCGATGAATATCTAGCAGATTTAGTAGTACCACGTTTTAAAATGGATTTAGAAGCTGACCCTACGTTAGACTTTGCTAATCTTATGGATGCTGATAGGAAGGCGTTAGAAGAATTCTTATCTGTATATGGGGGTTATAAAGCATATCTAGAATGTCAGCTGGCTGATGTAGAAGCTAAGAAAACTGCATTAGAATCTTATTTTGATGAGGGTTATGCTAAAGCAGGATTCCGTGTTAATAATGATAGGGAGGAAGAAGGGAAGAAGAAGCTTACTAGAGAGGAGGTAAGGGGAGCAGTATTGGATGGGTTTGAGGAATTGTGGGAACTGCGCCAAGCAGTCATTGACCAAGAAGCCATCTATATTAAAGTTAAGGGCTTACTGACTGCGTACACATCAGCGTTTAATGCAGTGTCCAGGGTTGTAGCTCTTAGAACCTCTCCTATAAATGCATATGGATAGTCAATATTTCCTAGGGGTGGATTGTTCTACCAAATCAATTCACGGAGTGGTGATAGATGCTCAGGGGAATTATCTAGAGAAGTTCAAGTGGTATACAGATTCACCTGATTTTCATACCAGATTCCTTACAAATTCTGCAAATTTTTTGGAAGATTTAGGTAAAATAAAACTAACATACAATGACTTAGCGGTAGCTGTAGAAGCTCCCATATATATCCAAAATCCTAGAACTACTATCCAATTATCAGCGGTGGTGTATTCAGTGTTCTTTATTTGTCATTTCCATGAATTGGAACCTGTCCTTATTGAGAATACTAAGTGGAAGAAATATGTGTTAGAGAAAGGCAACGTTTCTAAAAAGCAGATAGCTGAGTTTGCTCAAATCTTTTGGAAAGCAAACTTTAAAGAACAAGATTGGGCTGATGCAGCTTGCATTGCTTTATGGGGGCGGTATAATATATTAGGGGAGGACATATGAGTTTAACATTTTATATGAAAGGGAAGACTGAAACGAGTGTTGAATATGTAGATAAATTACCCGAAGGAATGACTGCGGAGGAATTTCGGGAGAAATATGGAGTAGTGGTTTGGTGTGACTACTTTGGTTGCAAATACAATACTCAAGTAGAAGATACTCAAAGGACTACTGGAACCTTATTACAAAAACGTGGGTATCAACCTTTAGGTAAGGATGCTGGTGTTTGGCGTGGATTATGCACCAGGGGTGAAATTGGAGTAAAGTACTTGGGGGATAAGCCAGAGTGTTTTACTTCTGCGGTACGCAAGACAGGGAATGTTAGTTTTGCAGGATTGTTACAATCAGATGGCACTCCTTATGGAGGCAGTATTGAATCTCAACACCCATCTGACTTTTCGTATGAAACGCCAGGAAGATGGGATGGACGAGATAAGGCACCTAGAAGAGGTATTGTGAAGCCTAATATTAAAGAGTACAACGTATAGGAGAGGGTATGCCAAAAACATTTCCATTAGCCGTGAAAGAGAAAGCCTTGGAACTATATCTCCAAGGCTACTCTCCTAAAGATATTTCGGAGAGTTTACGAACTGAATTTAATAATAATGTTACTCAGTCTACTGTCTATGCTTGGAGTAAAGAGGGGGAATGGGAAGAGAAGAAAAAAGCGAACTATGCAACCAGCATAGAACAAATTCAAGAAACTGAAGGACAAAAACTCAATCGGCTGCAAAGAGAACACTTCGATAGTTATGAAAGTCTCAGACATAAAGCAGCCCATGAATTAGAGCTATTACAATTTGATAGAGCAGCTGACGCAGCTAAAGCCTTAGATTTAGGAATTCGGGGAGAAAGACAAATTATGGAGGGGTTAATTAACCTCCAGTTTGTGCAGAGTGTATTAGGAGTATTAGTAGAAGAAATTAGTGATGAGGATGTGTTAAGGCGTATAGCTGCTAAATTGAGGAATTTGATACATACAGAGGAGTCTGCTACCTTATGACAACTGACCCAAAAGTTACCACGTTTTCAGATGCATTCTCTCGTTTATCTGAGGGTTTAACAACATCGAAAAGTACAATTGATGTAGGAAGTTTTCACGATTTTCTAGTGAATGTTTGGTCTTTAAGTTTTGAACATCCAGAATATTTTAAAGCTTGGCACGTTGGACAAGTGGCTGAAGATATTGAATATTGTTTGGAGAATGAATTAAATTATTGTGCAGTTTTACCACGGTTCCATTTTAAAAGCACCCTTCTAGGACATGCTTTTAGTGTTTGGTCATTATTAAAATCTCATAGAGATGCTGCTGTGCTGTATTTGTCTTATAGTGATTCAATGGCAAAATACCATATTTCAGAAATTAATAAGACTATTTCTAGAAATCCCATTCTTACAGAATGGATGGATAATCGTTCTCCGAAAGCAGATTTTTCGGCTAGATATTATGTGAATAAGAAACCTATGGATATACGGCATGGAGGACTATTTTCTTTTAAACGTGGTATGCATGTGAATGGAGCTTTGATTGCAGATGACGTTTTGCGTGACCCAGAAAATCCTTTGAATATTGGGCAGATAAGTAAAGTGGAAGACCATTTCTTAACTGAGAGTATGTTCATTCCTTTGAAGGGTGTACCTATTATTGTATTGGGTACGCCAATGATGCCAGGTGACCTATTGACTAAGTTGCAGGAAGATGATAGATTCTTTGCAAGGGTATTACCCGCTCTTGACCCAGTGCCAGGACGTAGGGTATTGATGCCTGAATTGTATAGTGAGGAATGGCTTTTGCAGCAACAAAAGGCTAGACCCAAATCATTTGCATCAGAGTTTTTGCTGCAACCACATTTCACTACTGAATCATATTTTGAAGAGACAGATATTACAAAGTGTGAGGATACCAGTTTAAGAAATCATTCTGCACATCGTAAATATCATAGACCAGAGAATGTGAGATTGTATGCAGGCTTCGATGTAGGTAAGAAACGGCATCCATCACATCTAGTTATTTTTAAAAAGGAGGGGGATGCGGTTATACAAGTCCATCAGTCTTGGTTAGATGGGTGGAATTATACCGCTCAAATAGATTATTTGAACGAAGTTGTAGATAATTTTGATATTGAGAAGGGGTATATAGATAATACTAGAGGCGAGTTAGAGGATAGAGGTTTGGATAGCACATGGTGGCCTATGTCCTTTACACTTAAATCTAAAAATACAATGGCTCAAATCTTTGAGGAATATGTACATTCTGGTAGACTAAAGATATTTCAAGACGCACGGCAAACAGGTCAGATTTTGTCTGTGAATAATGAATTGAAAGCACCAGAAACTCCACAAGGACATGGAGATGCATTCTTTTCTATTGCAATGGCTTTATTGGCATTGCATGAGAGTGAGATACATGGGGTGACAGATGTAGGGAACTTGTTTGAGATAGTTGAGCCTGATATAATGAATAGGACAGGGGAGGAAGCTGTAGCAGATGTAGAGGCATTAGGAGATTCGCAAGAAATGTGGCTCCCAGGAAATGTTAAAATGAACTATGGACGTACTGTTAATCCAACATTAACTATGAGAGACGCACCAAATCCTGATTGCACAGAGTTTGCTTGCCAACCTGAATTTTGGGTACCAGAAAGAAATCTTTGCATATTTTGTGGACATAGGGGGGAATTACGAAATTGATTGACACACACATTTCTGAACAGGCTGAAACTATCTTAGAGCATAGGTACTATTTAAAAGATGCGGATGGAAATCCGATTGAAAATGCAGATGAATTATTTTGGAGGGTGGCTAAAGCAATAGCCAATATAGAACAGCAGTATGAAACACTGCCATCAGAGATTTCTATATTAGAACAGAGTTTCTTTGAAATGATGTATAAGTTAGAATTTCTCCCTAACTCTCCTACGTTAATGAATGCAGGCACTCCTCAAGGAACTTTAAGTGCTTGCTTTGTTTTGCCATTGGAAGATAGTATGACTGGCATTATGAAAGCAGCTTCCGAATCTGCAATGGTACAAAAATTTGGTGGGGGCACAGGATTTGCTCTGTCTAAAATTCGGCCCAGAGGAGCTAGGATTAATACCACGCACGGTATAGCTTGTGGGCCTATTGAAGTGCTGAAAACCCTATCTCGTATTTCAAGTATGATAACTCAGGGTGGAAAACGAGATGGTGCAAATATGGCAGTCATGTCTGTGTATCATCCAGATATTAAAGAATTTATTCAGTGTAAGTCCATAGAAGGAGACATTCATAATTTTAATATTTCTGTGGCTGTAGACTCTCATTTCATGAAGTTAGTGGCTGCTAATTCACGGTATCCATTAACTAACCCACACGATAATCAAATTGCTGGTTGGGAATCTGCGGTAGAGATATTTAATTTAATTATTGAGGGGGCTTGGAGAAACGGGGAACCAGGGATGATTTTCATTGATAGAGTTAATGAAGATAATAGAGTTAGTGCAGCCTATGGTGATATGATTGCAACTAATCCTTGTGGAGAACAACCTCTATTGGGATATGAAAGTTGTAACTTAGGGTCAATTAATTTAGCCAAATTTGTTACCCTATCTTCTGATGTAGAATCTGCGACTTCTTGGGAAGAAGCTATTGATTGGGATAGGTTGCAACATGTAGTACGTACTGCTGTACGTTTTCTTGATAATGTTATTGATGCTAATGATTATAGTGTTGATGAAATTAGGATGATGACTAGAGCTACTCGCAAAATAGGGTTGGGTGTTATGGGGTTTGCAGATTTATTAGTTAAACTTAGAGTGCCGTATAACTCTACTTTGGCTAGAGATATGGCAGATGAGATTATGGGTTTTATTCATCAGGTAGCTGATATTATGTCCTTAGAATTGGGGGCAGTGAGAGGAACATTTCCTGCTTGGGAAGATAGTACCTATAAAATTCAAGAGAATTATAGGAATGCTTGCCGTTTAACTGTAGCCCCCACTGGCACTATTTCTATGTTGGCAGGCTGCGCTAGTGGCATTGAACCTCTTTTTGCATTGGCGTGGAGGAAGCAAAATATTTTGGAAGGCAAAACTTTATACTATGTAAATCAACAATTTGAAGAGGATGCTCACCGTTTAGGGTTCTATTCTGAAGATTTAATGGAATACTTGGCTAATGGTGGGTCTTTACAAACTCGTATGGATGTACCTAGGTATCTCAGAGAAGTATATGTCACTGCCCAAGATATTTCTCCAGAAGCTCATGTATTGATGCAGTCTACTTTCCAATCTCATGTGGATTCAGGTATTTCTAAAACTATTAATTTTGCATCTTCTGCTACTAGAGAAGATGTAGCTGAAGCCTATTTAACGGCTTGGGAGACAGGTTGTAAAGGTATTACTGTATACAGAAATGGGAGTAGGGATAAAGAAGTGCTTGTTACGGGACATGTAGCAGAAGTAGAAGATACCTGTGGATGTGAGAATCCATTCATTGTACAGGAGAGTGGATGCGAAACTTGTAAGACCTGTGGATGGAGTGCATGTAAGATTTCGTAAAAAATTAGTATATTAAAGTATAATAAGAATAGTGGAGGTTAGATATGGTTGGAGTATTTTTAAAGGATAGAGATGTACAATATATAGCTAATAGGGATGAAGTAACGCATACATGGCGTATTTTAGATACGTGGCATGAAACTTTAGCTGTGTTGGGGCCAGAAGATGATGTTCCTGACGATAGCCCTGCCCTAACCATTCTTACAGAAGGGGCCTTTATATCTTTAGTGAAAGAAGCTGCTAAATTAGGAGTGTTGCAAAATGCTGCTTTTGAAGGACATACAGCTTTAGAGGATGAAAATATTGCTTTGCGAGAACAAATTGTAGACTTAGAAAAACAAGTGAATTCCTCTCAAGGCGAAATTCAACATATTACTAAGTCTGAGAGCTTTTTGCTTAAAGAGATGGCAATGAATACCATGCTTAAATTAACCACAATGTCAGATGTGGAACACTTGACAAAGGATTAGTATATGAAACTAGCTGATTATTTACCTGAGGTACCCCAACTAGCTCAAACCATGATTAATATGAATGAGCAAATCAACTTTTTAGAGTTGATGAAAGCTAGGGGTGAGTCGGGACAAGCTCCTACCATTGGACTTGACCATGTAGTTAATACTTGGGTCAGACACCAGATGGCCTATAGGCAGCAATTAGTCATGGATTTGCAAATGTTAGCCATGTCTGTAGAAGAAATACGGGCACCTCTTCATCACATTACAGAAGAGGTGTTCCGTAGAGGTATCGAATGGGTACCCTTAGTAGAAAATCCAGATGTTGCTCAGAAAGAAGCATTTAATGCATTCTTAGATGATTGTAATATTTTTGACCAATCTTTAGAAGAAGTACTGAAACAGTTCCATTTCGATGTGAATTGTATAGATGATGCCTTTTTATATATTGTTAAAGAATATACTACATTAGATGGGCGTACTGTCAAAGCCAAGCCTAAAGAAATTAGGCGGTTAAACCCTGCTTTGATTGAGTTTGATTTGGATGCAGCAGGATTACCTAAGAATGCTCACTTTATGTGTCCTATTCATAGGGAGAAGGTTTTAGAAGAACCTGGGCGGTGTAAAGAGGAGAAATGTCGTATAGATACCCATCCTGTGATGTATAAGTATTATCATAGGAATCAACACATATTCTTGTTTGATAATGAAGTGGTACACATATCTAAGTTTTCTCCATCTGAAACATATGGGTGGAGTCCCATTTTAACCATTTTTGAAAAAGCCCTTACTTTGATTGGTATGGATAAAAACCTATATAGATATTTCTATGAGAGGAAAATGCCTGCCAGTATGATGATGGTGTTTACAGATGACCCTGAGTCTTTAAGAAGGGAACGGCAGCATATTGCTGCTCAAACTAGGCTTGACCCCAACTACATTCCTATGGTGGCTGTCTCCTCTAGACAAAATAGAGGGCGTGTAGATATGGTGAGGTTATACCATACTTTGCAGGAAATGGATTATTTACCAGTACGTGCAGAGATTAGAGAACGTATTGCAGCTATCTGGGGGGTAACTCCTGCATGGCAAGGTGCGCCTGAAGCCTTTGGTGGACTATCTACTCAGACTCAACAGTTAGTAGTTATGAGTCGAATAGTAGAAGGTGACCAAAGATTATTCCATGAGAAAGTCTTTGCTAAGTTGTTGAAAGCTTTTGGTGTTACTGATTGGGGTTTGAAACTCCCTAATCCTGAGGAAAAGGCTGAAGCTACTCGTATTTCATTTGCTCAACAGAGGGCGCAAGTAGTAAATCAATATATAGCTCTTGGCTTTGATGTAAGACTGAAAGATGATGGAGTTAATCTGGATGAAGCTGAATTCTTGGTCTTTGGTAAGCCTGTACCTACTGCTCAGATGCAGGGGGAGCAGATGGCTATGGGCCTGGAACAACAGCAACAACAAATGGAGATGATGCAACAGCAACAGCAGCAAATGCAGCAAATGCCTCAAATGCCTGAAGGTGGCCCACCTGGGGTGAATCAAGCCCCTGGTAGGGTAGCCTCTGCTCCTGCTGGAGGAGAAGGTGGTGGGGCATCACCAGCCCCTGCTGTACCCCTACAAAATATGGCAGACTTATTTTTAAAGGATGCTAAAAAGTTTGGGGGAAGATTTGCAGGAAGAACTCCAGATTGGCATGAGAAATCTCCATTTGATGAAGATGATGTAGATGCAATTGCTGATGTACGGGCTGAAAAAGCTGAAGCTAAAGGCTGGATGCAAGACTTATTTGAGAAGGGGTATACTGCTCCTTTGATTAAAGAAGTGAATGGTGCTGGCACTAAGATGTGGTTTATACAGAATGGGATAGATTTTGTAGCAGACTTAAATCCACTAGGGGTGACTCATGTTGAGAAAGCATCCTTTAGTGGGGAGTATCAAGGGCCAGTATTTGGTAAACCTAAAGGGCCATCTGAAAAACCCGTAATAAGTTATAATCCTTCTGACCAAGAAGAAGAGCCAGATGATAGGAGGGACAATGCCAACTTCTGATGATGAGAAATTACTTAAAGAGGGGGATGGAGGCTCTAGCATTAATGGCCTTAACGGAGTGGTATTCACATCCTCCAATGCAGGCATCTTTACTGAAACTCATGGAGGCAACCGTAAAGTCGCCAGAAAAAGAAAGAAGACCAAACGAAGACAAGATAGAAAACGAAGGGAGTTGTTAGGGAAGGATAAGAAAAATGGGGTGGAAAAATTAGATGCTTTTGTTAGAGAGAATTCTCCTTTAAATAAAGCCGTAAATCGTCGTATGGATGGAAGTCCTAATGTCCCTCCTAGGGGTGCTGATAATTTACGAAGACTGGAATATAAGAAGACTAGTAAAAACTATGGAGTAAGTAAGGATAATGAACCTAATTCGTCTATGAGTGGATTGAATGGGAAAATAGATGCTAGTTCTGCGGTTGGGGATACCTTAGCTGATGATATAACTATTTCTAGACAAGTGATGCCTGCTAAACCAAAATGGAATGAACACCATGTGTTACAGCAAGCTGACTTAAATACAGCTAATATCGGCCCTCAACCTAATCAGAATACTGAGGCTAATCCACCAAAATTTGTGGAACGGGGGAAAGACCCAAATAAGATAGCGCATAATGCAGATATTAAAATGGGGGATTTTATGACTAGAGTTAGAAAATATGAAGATGAAGATGCTGGAGTTGAGCAACCATTGGGGGCTGCATCAGCAGCATCTAAAACCATTCAAAATCAAATGTCTCAGTGGGGAAGTTATGGAAGTGTAGATAGGGATGAAAATAAACGAGGCGGGGAGAATGATAAGATTGATTCAGAATTGAATGAGTATTTTGATGAATCTGAAAGTGCTGAAATTATTGAGGAAATTAAACGTCTTCAAGACAAGAAAAAGAAACAAGAGGGGAAGGGGGTAGAGAATGCCTTATTCCTTGCTATGATGAATGATGAATAATTTATGTAAGAAATGTGGTGGCTCTTTACAACTTAATTTAGATGGGGATTTAAGCTGCCTAATGTGTGGCACAGTCATTGTTTTAACTGTGCGTAGACAGACTGATATTCAAGGAATTAGAAAACAATTAGACACCCCTATTCATACAGAACGTGTGATAGAAAGGGGGATGCAGAGAAAGAAAGGACAGCCAAGAAAATTTTTAGGAATGAGGTAAACCTATGCCTACCATGAAACGGCGCAGACATAGGCAAACATTTACAGAGAAAACTGGATTCCCCGCTAAACTTTTAGTTCCTGGGTATTCAGGAGAATTAACAGCTGAGGAATTGCAGATAATTAAAACGGAACTACAAAATAGGTCTAAGCTAAGGGCAAGGTGGGGTTTTAAAGACGGAGAACGAATTACTAATAAGAAGATTCAAGTTAAAGCGTTGGAGGCGGTGGAGAGTGACATATCAATCGAAGAATTACTTGGTTCAGAAAACCCAAAAAAGTCAGGAGCAAAAGGATAGATACTTTCTAGAGATTGCTAAAATAGTGGCATCCAGGGCTACTTGCCCAAGACGGAAGGTGGGATGTGTTTTAGTTGATTCTAAACAACATATTGTTGCAACAGGCTATAACGGGGTTCCTTCAGGTTTTACACACTGTGTCGATGTTCCATGTGAGGGCGCACAATTACCCCCTGGAGCAGGCTTAGATTTATGTGAAGCCATTCATTCGGAAGTAAACGCATTCTTGCAATTACGTTCTGATGATGAACTAACTGCCTATATGACTGTAACACCATGTTATACCTGTAGCAAAATGTTTGCAAATAGCAGCGTTACTCGTATTGTCGCATTGGAAGAATATGTGCATGAAAGAGGCAGACAGCTTTTAAATGAAGCTGGTATTTATATAGATGTGATAGAGGATATTTAAATTGAAAGACTTTACTCAGGGCATTACAGATACTTGTCAATCAGATACTGAAAGTTTGAAAACAGTTATAGGTGCTGATGCAGTAGATATTCAAATAACTCCTAAAGGTTTTGTAGTTAATGTGGTGAGGAAGGATAGTCAATTGGATAGCCTTTTAATGAGGCCGAATGAAACTAGGGTGCCTGCAAGTACACGTACAACAGCAACTGGAACAGTCAATGTGAGGGGATATACCCGTAAAAATAATAAACCAAGTTTAACGGAGTTATTAGAAGCAAATGAAGCAGATGAGAAATCGTCTGTCAATGTTTCTAAAAGTGTCCGAGATTGGGTATATACACAAATTCAAAATGCCACAGCAAATATATCATCTGTTAAGTTATAAGGAGGAGCTATGGAAGCAGGAAAAGTAACCCCATTACAGGAATACATAATCGCAAAACATTCACGTATGGTAGGGAGAGTGCTGGATTTAGTCGAAGCTGCCATGCCTGAAGGGACACAATGCGAAAAACTTAAGAAATTAGCGCAAGTTCCATTATATGATTTCAGAAACGAGATGCTCAAGCTCACGTTTACTAGTGAAGTTCCAGAACTTGCTGAAGAATAATGAAAGTTTTTCAGAATATCTAGTATAATAAGTTAGTACGAATATCGTACCAAATATGCTGTTGGGAGTCGGAGGTGGCTTAGACCAACTTCCTGGGCAAAAAATAGACGGATGGAGGTATATCATGGCTGATTCGGATATTGTAGAACGGTTGGAAAAGCAAATCGAGGGAAGTAACCTCGCTCTTGCTGCCGTTGCCGAGGTGTTGCATAAGATGGACTCTCGACTGGCTAAGGCAGAAGAGGAAGAATTTGAGTTGTCAGAACAAGAAGCGGATGAAATGGAAAAGCAAGAAATCATTAAAGCTGTTGCGGGAGAAGTTTATGGCTTGATTAAAGCTGATAGCGGTAATCCCACAGGCGCACAGTGGGGTAAGTCTACTGATGTGAGTGCTTCTGGTACAGGTAAATCTGCCAGCAATGCTGACGATGCAGAAAAGTCTGTTACTATAGATAGCAAAACTGAGAATGCAAACCGCACTATTCAAGCTATGCAGAAACAGCTTGATTTGTTGAAGGAAAGTTTGGAAGAGGGTTATGAGAATATAGAAAATGCAGGGTATGGCATGGAACGGGCACCAATGGGTGCAGACGATGCACCCGTAGACGGTGAGGAAGACGATGAAGAATTGTCACCAGAAGAGAGGGAAAAGAAAAAGAGGGAAGAAGAAGAAGCTGGTTCCCCATTTGAAGGGTCAGTACAAAAGATGAGCATCCAAAAGATGGTTCAGCAAGAAACAGAAAACCGTTTGCGGAAAATGGGATTCCATGAAGAGAATGGGCTTAACAGTCCTAAACTGATTCGGTATTCCGATTCTCTAGGCATTGATGGCGTAGCACCAATTACTAAAAGTGGTACGTCCCCAGATGATACAGTTGACCAGATGATGAATATGTCGTATGCTGACTTGCGTAAATTGCAGGAAGCAGTAGAGTCTGGTGAGACTGATGGTATTCCTAGGGAATTACTAGGTTAATCTAAAAATTAATTTGAGGAGAAATAATTATGTCTAACCCATCTCTTGCTGAGTATATAGCTCAGTCACAAAGAGGGTTGTACCAAAGCATTTTCGGCCCTGGCTTCTTGAAGAAAGAAGGCGCAGGAGTAGGAACACCATTCTATTCTAACAATACTGGTATATTCAATACCACGTATGGACGGAAGGTTTGGCAGGCTTTGAACAACCAAACTAGGTTTTTTAATGCAGTTCCCCGTGTAGTTTGGGGCAACACAGCTGGTTGGAGGATTCGGTCAAGCCGTGGAACTAACCGTTCCAGGCCTGTGCTTGAAGCTGGAAACCTTCCGGTTGTGGACGTTTCCGACATTCAAACAGTATCGAGCTTGCCTCGTATTGTTTCCACAACCTTTGGTGCGTCAGTCAAGTCCGTCTTTACGGCGCAGTTAGAAGGTGGTGTCGGGGATGTGCTGGCGTTGGAAAATGAAAACGCACAGCTAGACCATATAAAAGAATTGAATGAGGAACTATTGGCTGCGGGACATATAACTTGTTCTGCTACTGGTTCTGATACTACCGCTCAATTCATATCTCAAGCCATTGCTAATCATCTAAAAATTGGTGATGAAGTTAATAGGTTTGATGACAGTGCTGGTGACCATGACATTACTGGCGGTATAACCGTTGGTGCTGTCGCTGGAACTGCTCATAGTTCATCTGGACTTGTAACTTTGGATGCTACTGGCATTAGTGGAACCGATGCTTGGGCAGTAGGTGACGTAGCTTATATCTACAGCCGTGCTGGTTTCACTTCTCTGGACGACATTGTAGCTGAAGATGGCATGAATGTTGGTGGTGGAGGAGCTAATCCTAAAGCTTACTCCGTTACTGGTGCGAGAACTGGTGGCGAGTGGAACGCTGCTGCTACTGTTCTTACTAATGGTGGTGTGGGCCGTGACCTATCCCTAAATCTGATTGATACTTGTATCCAGAAGATACGGGAAAATGGTGGTGAGCCAAAACTCATCCTCATGGGGCATGACCAATACTTCAAGATGGAACGGTTGTTGAACTCTCAGCAACGCTATATGGGACAGGAAGAGTATCAGGTTGGTGTAGGTTCTGAGCGAACCTTCCCTGGTACCCGCACTGGCCTTGTATTGGCAACTTACATGGGCATCCCAATTCTTCCAGATGCAGATGTGCCTAAAGCTACTTCCGCTACTGGTACTGTTCTTGGTTCTAACATCTATGTGTTGGACACTGATTACATAGAAATGGCTATTGCTCAACCCACTCAATATGTAGAGAACCGTGACTACTTCGCAGCTAATGCGCTAGTTGTTAGGGGCTTGCTCTATACAATGGGTGAGATGCGCTGCAAAAACTTCTGGGTACAGGCGAAGATTACTGACCTCAACGCCTAAAACCCACCACATTAACGGGGTGGGAGCCTTACGGCTCCTGCCCCCTTTTTCGTGTTATTTCAAAAAATGCTTGGAGGAATAAGAAATGGCTAAACATACGTTTGCAATGGCAGATGTGACTGGTGATACAAGACTACTCGCTAGGTCTGCAAAGGGCTATGACTGGAACTATTTAGCTGATAATGAAACACTTCTTTTTGGTTCGACAGATGAGACTGCCTTTAGTGTTAAGAATATAACCCCTGGTACTGGCATTTCTGAGGGTACAGGGACTTTGTTTAAGGGTTCTATTTTGCGGATGGGCGATGTTATCGAAACAACTATCGTTATTGATGTAACAGGTCTAAATTCTGGTGATGCTGATGGGGATATTATCGGTAAAGCAGCTACTGCTAATTGTCACCTTGGACGAATTACGGCTGCTGGTAACGGTACTGTCTTTGCAGGGTCTATGCAATGTGTAGAAACTCCAGCGGGTGGAGAACCTGATATAGATTTGTATTCAGCTACAGAAGCTACTGGCACTGAGGAAGCTCTTATCACAGGTTTAACTGAAACAGCTTTATTGGCAGCTGCTGCGGATTGGACGGGTAACTTAGCTCCTAAGGGACTTACTGCCCTGCCTGCTGCTGACCAGTATCTGTATCTAGCTGGTGGTGGTGGCGTTACGAATGCTACATATACTGCTGGCAAGTTTGTGATTAAACTATACGGCTACTAGACAATAGCTTATGTCTACAGACATGGCTAATGATTTAGATGTGAAACTAGCCGTTTATATGGAACGGCTAGATTCATATATAGAAAGTCAAACCAAGTTAAATGAAACAATCTGTACTAGATTTGAGCAGATGGGTGAAGAATTAGAGGAAATCAAACATTGGAGAACTAAGCTTTATGGAGTTAAATCAGCTTTTGTTATTATCAGTTTAGTAGCTATGCATACTGGAATGGTGTTAGGGAGCTTATTTGCCATGATGAATTGGTTTTCAAATAGGTAGGAGTGGTTTATGAATTCTATACACTTTCCTGAATCTTGGGCTTCTTGGGAGGTAGACCCAAGTACAAGACAAAGTGTTCATGTTTGGACAAAGTATGAACCTTTCGATGTATCTGTTGGCACCACATCCACGGCAATATGGACAGCTAATAGAGGCGTACCTTCCGTAAATTTAGTGAGCAACCCTTCTTTTGAAACGACTGTATTAACTGAGTTCACTGTGTCGGGAAGTGCTATAGCGAGAAGCAATACTATGGCTGCATCTGGGAGTTATGCTTTAGAAGTAAATCCAGATAATAATGCAGCTGGAGAAGGGTTTTATTGGTCTTTCAGTTCCCCAGGTCATCCAGAAGGAAGTTCCCTCACTGCTCAATGTGAGGTTAGGGCGGGTAGCACAGGGGGAAATATGAAGATAGAGATTAGGAAAGTTGTGGCAGGAGTGGAGTCAGTAGTAGCTACTAGCGCAACTCAAACTATCTCTAATTCTCAATGGGATAGAGTTACTGTTTCAGCAGCTATGGAGGTAGGATTAACTGATTATAGAGTATATCTTATTTCAAATACTCAACACAATATTACTTTCCATGTTGATAAATTTATGGTAGAGCAACGTAAAGATGGGCAAATTACAGATTATGTAGATGGGTCTTTAGGGAATAACTATGAATGGTTTGGAACTGCTCATGCTTCTCCTTCTAAGAGAAGGCCTGGAATTGCAGTGGTTAGAGGAATTAGAATCACCAATGGACATGGAAGCAACACTATAAATGTTGCTTTCGATACTACTGCCACCGCTGCGGGAACTACTTCTACTGGTGTCCTATTAAAAACTGCTGCAACTTGGGAAACGCAATGGCCTATAGATGTACAGAAGAGTGTTAACGTTATTGCGTCTGGAGCTAGTACCCAAGTTTATGGCGTAGTTTGGGGAGTGCATTCAGGATAATGGCTATTATTACAGCGTCTAGAATGGCCTATAAACCATTAAAACCACTAGAGGGAATTACTTGGTTAGAGAAAGCTGAAGCCACAGGTAAGGTAACGCTTGAAGATATTGGCGATGCATTAGAAGAATTCGCCAGATTGTTTAAAGCGGGAATTGCTTCTAAAGCAGAAACCTTGACTTTAGCTAGAGCTTTCCCCGATAATGGTGAATATACTAGTGCAGCACAACAATTGGAAGATGACCCAATGGTGGTAGGTGGCCCTGCATCTGTTGAATTAATTGATAGAGAGGGTCATTTAATTACCACTAATGCACTTAAAAGGGCATTTGAAAAATTCATGGCTAACTTTAGAACACGGAATGCAATGGTTCTTCATTCTGATGTACAAGTAGGTTGGGCTTTACCAGCCTATATTTCTAGGGGTGGGCAAATATTTAGGTCTGGTGTTGATGAGAAAGGATTATTCTTTATCTGTGAATTGAGGGATGATACTAAAATTTCAGATAAGGTGAAAGACCAGATAAATGAAGGACGATTAAAATCATACAGCATTGCTGGTAGTGCAACTAAAGTGCAAAATATGCAAAAAGGATTGACACCATATATGCAAGTAGATGAAATGGAATTAGCAGAAGTTACCGTATGTGAGAAAGGGGTTAACCAAGGTGCTAACTTTGAACTCCTAAAAGCAGAAATGCCACAGACTGGTCAGATTAATAAAGACCAATGTGAATATCGAGATGCAACACCTGAAGAATCTATGCGAGGCGAAGATTGTGGACATTGCAAGTTCTTTAATGCAGAAGATAAAACATGTAGTGTGGTGAGTGGAGATATTCAACCTGGGGATTGGTGTAAGATATTTGCACCTTCAAAATTAATGGAACCCAAAAAGGTGGTTATTGTTATGAGAGGAACTGATAAACCTGATTTCAAAAAATCATTTGATAATTGGATGGAAAAAACTGAAACTAAGAAAGACCCCTTAAAGGCAAAAGAGTCTTTGGCAACACTTCAGAATTTTGCAGGCCGTGAATCTGAACATCATCGTTTGTTGCAAGAGTTTGGTTTCCCGTCTGAACAACCTTCTGAATCCAGTAGGTATGTACCTGTTATAGAACAGGAGACAGATGATAAAGGCGTACCCATAAATCTAAGGCCACCGTGGGTTGTAAATGAGGCTGGTCAAGATTTAGGGGAAAAGTTGGATGAAGACTCTCCTGATTATAAGAAATCTGATAAGGCAAAGAATAGGGCCAAAGCTGGTTCTGTTCAAAAAATGGGTGACCTTTTTTTAGAAAAAGACACAGGGGAGGGTAAAGATGCGGAAAGAAAAGCACTAGAGGATATGAAACGGCGTGAGGCACAACGTGACCGTCAACAAGCCCCTGGACGTAAAAAAGCTGTTCTGGGGAGACGAAGGGCACAGCAGCAAGAGAGGAAGGAGAGAGATGCGAAAGCTGCAAGAGAGGCCCAAAGTAAACAACGTCAGGAATCAGATTATTTAAAAAACTTACGGAGGCAATCTGGTAAAGACGAACAAGAAAGTGCTGACCAAAAACGGGACTATTTAAAAACTTTACGGAGTCAATCTGGTAAAGATGAAAAACAACGTGCTGGTGATGCTGCGAAAAAACAGAGGGGGGAACGGCAGTATCTTGATAGACTGAGAAGCCAATCTGGTAAAGATGAAAAACAAGCTGATAAAACACGGCAGGATTATTTAAAGAACTTACGTGGGCAATCTGCTAAAGATGAACAATCTGCTTCTAAGAGTCAGGCTCGTAGACAAAGGAGCCGTGCAGAAGGTATTGATAGAGCTAGGCGTGGCGGTATGTTGAGCCGTTTATTTGGTAGAGGTGGGCAATCATCTAGTCAATCTGCTGACCGTCCCTCTCCTAGACGAGAGGAAATGTCTTCAGATGAGATGGACGAATTTAAGAGGCAAAATCCTATTATGCGCCCAGGTGGAATAGGTGGACAAGACTTATCCCATGATGACCATTACAAAGGATTTTCTGACCATCATGCACAATTAAACGAAACTGGTCATGCAACCAGGCGGGAATTTTATGAAAACCTAGCCCGTTTAGGAATGGTTAAAAGTGGTGGCAGTTTGTTTACTGTCCATCCTCCTAAAGGTGCAGACTTGGAAGAACGCATACATGCCTCTGATTTCGCTAGTGAAATGAAAGAACATCTGCCTACTGTAGTGCATGGAGATTACCAACAACATGAAGCAGAAATAGCAAGAGATGTAATTAATCCTTATATGCATCATCTAACTAATAATATTACTGCAAATAATCCAGCAGGCGATATGGGTCAGGTTGGTAGAACAGGGTCAATGCAATCTGCTTATAGAAGTGCGGGTGGTGGTGGACAAGCTCAAGCACAAACGCCTACTCCCACACCAGCTGGCCCCACAGATGAAGGTGGTTTTAATACTACACCACCACCAACACCGTATAGGCCAACTACAACAACTAATAAGCCTTACGGCCCCACATCAACTAGTAATAAACCGCCAACCACAGACCCTAGACATGCAGCTAATATAGATGCTTCTGTTAAGAGTGTAAAGAAATCTAAACCTATAGATAAATTCTTGAAGAAAGCATTAGGAGCAACTAAATGAAAAGTATAAATAAAAGTAATAAAGGTAGTTCCCAATATTCTGATAGCACTACCGCTGGTCAAAGGGCAGAGCAGGAGGGTTTTAATCCTGAAACAGGGTCAAAGTTGTTGAAACCTGAGGGTGTATTTTCTGATGAGGATTTGAAAGAATTAGGTATTTCCCGTGAGGAGCATGATGCAAGGCGTGGAGCAACACCCCCATCTGTAGATAAGGGGGTGGCATCAGCTGTTAAAAGATTAATGGGTATGGAAGAAGAACAAGAGCCTACTCAAGTAACTACACGGGCTAACCCACAACGTGAGGCAAACACCCCCCAAATGGCTGAAAGAATGAATCAAATCATTGCACGAAGAAGAGAGATGAAAAAGAGTGCTGATTGGGTTGAAAAATTATTGGCCCGTAAAAACCGCTCTGCTATAGATATGTCTTTAGCTAAAGAATCTTATCCTGATTCAAATATGGATGATAAGAGTTGGGAAGAAGTAAAAAGACAGATGTTATTTGAAGAGGGTGTAAAAGAAACCTTTGGTTCTGAACATTCTCCAGGGGCACATATTCAACCAGAGGAACGTAGAGCTAGTCAAACAGACCAAGGGGCTTCTGATTGGTACCAAAGACATTATCCAACTCCTAAAACAGCAGACACACGTATTCCAGTTAGAATATCTGGTGTTCCTGGCGATATTACGGATAGTCCAGAAACTTCTACATTCCAAACTAATGACCCTAGACGTAATCCTAAAGTACCACAAGTTAATGTATATGAAAATCAGATATTGAATTCTTTGGCAAAGCTGATGAAAGCTGATGTTGAAGATGAACATAAAGCTACTGAACGTATTAGAGGTATTGAAGGCCCAGATGCTAAACCCATAAGTGAACGAAATGAAGATTCTGGTGGGTATGAACTAACAGATGCAGAACGTGCAGCTGGTCAACGTTACCGTCGTGGAGAATTCACAGGGCCAGAAGGTACTCCTTCCCGTACAGAAGCTCTATGGGGTAGTACGGCTCCTAAACCAGCAAGAGACGTAACCCAATATCAAGAAGATGAAACTGGACGAGCTACTACAAATAGGTCATCTGGCCCCATATCTTCTCCAACTGCTGAAGAAAGGGCTGATACTATCAGGGAACATGGTGCGCCTACAGAAAGTAGGGCAGCGCAAATGATGGCTCCAAGAGAGAAAGACCCACAAAAGGTACAGGTACATAATCCTAGTGGGGCTATTGTGGCATCCCTCCTTAAACTAATGAAAGCCCCTTCTAAAGACGCTTCTCCTGCTCAAGTCAGGTCAGCAGAAAAGGCTAGGCCTGGGAATCCCCCTAGTAGGGGTACAGAGACAGGTATGCAATCTGCTGAACAAAACAGGCAGGCAATGACAGCAACTGCTGGTCAAGGTGGGGATGATGGTAGAGCAGAAGGAGTTGGCTTTGCTGGTCAATTAGGTAGCTTGCTTGGAGCTAAAGCAGGGCAAGAATTTTATGACCATTTACGCATACCAAACCGAGATAATCCAGCTGTTAGAGCAGGGGCTGGAGCAGGGGGAACATCTACTGCTGATGCTAATCAAGCTGCTGGAATTTCCTCTACTGATACAGCTGGAGGTATGTCAAGTATAGGAGATGGGTCAGACACAGGTGGCGTAAAACCTGGCACTGAAGGAAAGCTACCTGAAAGACTTGTAAGTTTATCTAGCTATAAATCTGCTGACAAAAAGGCTTGATTTATGAGTATTCCCTAGTATAATATTGATGTATCAAGATTATTACTAGGGGGTGTCATTTAAATGGTTAGTGCTATTATAGGTATAGTAGGGTTTGGACTCGTCGCAGGGGCTTTTATATTAGGTAAACAACATCATTGCTCTGAGGCTTATTACAGGTATGTGCAAAATAATAAGCAGGAACCACCTCAAATGGATAAATTTATGAATGATTGGTATAGGTATCTGTAATGATGATTAGGCCACAAATTCTACTTGCCGTTGGTTTATTAGGAGGGTTGGCGTTCTTCTCTATTTGGCAGGGTATGACTGAAATTGCTACAGGATGTGTTACACTAATTGGTGCGTTAAGCATGAAAATTTTAGAGAAAGAATAGGAGGTAGTATGGTACAATTGAAATTGTGGCCTAAAGACCCAGATTGTTCATGTGAACAATGTACTTGTGACCAATCATCTTTTGGAGAAAAACGAGAGTGTGATTGTATGAAATGTACTTGTGAGAAATGTCATGAACCAGAGGAGGAATGGGACACACAACCATAACTAAGGGGGGGATATGAGAGTAGAACTAGTCGATAGTTTAGGGTCAGATTTAACGGTAGTAAATGCAGCAAGGGTTTCGTTTAAGAAACACAGCACTGAAATGAACAACGGTAATGAAAAACTTATTAAGTACCTCGCAGAACATGGGCACTGGACTCCTTTTGGGCACCCACAGGTGCAATTAAGGCTTTCTGCGCCCATTTTTGTTGCCCGTCAATTAGTCAAGCATCAAGTGGGATTAGTCTGGAATGAAGTTAGTAGGAGATATGTAGATGATGAGCCAATGTTTTTTATGCCTGGGCCAGAAGGATGGAGGGGTAAGCCCGAAGATAAAAAGCAAGGGTCTTCAGGAAAGTTACAAATACTCTTGGAATTAGAAAAGGAGATTGCAATGACAACAGTTCATTGTAAACATTTGTATAAAGAGTTATTAGAGCAAGGTGTGGCTCCTGAACAAGCTAGAATGATTCTCCCCTTATCAATGTATACTGAATGGTATTGGACAGGTTCTTTAGCTGCTTTTGCTAGAGTATGCCAATTACGAATGGAGCCAGATGCTCAGGAAGAAACGCAAGAAATAGCTAGACAAATTGATAAGATATGTGCTAAACTTTTCCCAATAAGTTGGAAGTATTTAGTACAATATAGGGAGGACTAATGGGATTATTCCATTCACATGGAGCAGCCAAATTTGGTATTGCTTCAGCCGTAGTAGGGGTGTTACACTTCTTTGAGGATTTTGCGCTTATTCTAGCAGGGAGGCATACAGATATAAGTGTGTGGATAATATTGTTAGCAGGAGCCTTGTTTAGTATATGTGTAGCAGGATTTTTTAAGTTGGGAGTAGTTAAGAAATATTTATTGTAGGAGGCAGAAGATGGGAATTATAGAATTTACTTGTCAAGCATGTAGTTGGAACTGGCATGGGCATATGGGTTTTTGTCCGAAATGTGGGTCTAATCCTATGAAAGCACCCATGAGTATTAGTCAAATATTGAATGCTCCATACGAACAAAAGTCTAAAATAAGAACGGTTAGTGAGATGGCTCAGAAGTGAAATGTGCATTACTAGATTGTGAAGAGGAGGTTTACAAAGGGATTTCATTAGGCCCAGGCACCTTTATTAATGTGTGTAAAGAACATTATAAAGAAATATGGAAGGAGAATTTTGGTGATGACTATGATGAAAAAACTACTTAACTATGTCATAGTATTCATGACTCTTAATAAAGAAGCTAAACAGAATGCAAAAGCTTTAATGGATGAGGCTATGGATATAGGTATGGCAATTAGTAAAATGGCGAAAACAAAAGTAGTAGACCAGAAGGCCAAAGATGCTTTAGCAAAGGAAGTAAAGGAATTTAATGAAGCTGTAAATAAGTTTTTGGATGACCTTGTAATTCCCGACTAAAGGAGGTGGTCTTCATCTCTGAATACCCCCCAACCGATTACACAGACATAATCATTATTGGGGGGTGTTTCAGTCAAGGAAGGAGTGTATGACTAAGATAGTTTTTAGATGGAACCAGTATGCAGCATGTTGGGAATCTATACAAGAGAAAGAAGTGATATATATTCATAAGTACCCACCCATGCATACGTTAGTCTCTATTCAGAAGAATGAATACATACATGCATCGCATGAAATATTTGAATCATTACACGCAGCCCATCACTATATAGGATTGAAATATAACGGGGAAGTGAAATATCGTGACCCGAATGAAGAAAAACATCCACGGAGAGATTTGTTAGATATTTATATTTAGGAGGAGCATATGTTAAAGCTATTAGCGCAATTCTTTTCTACACTAGCTGGAACACATAAACATGATGATATAACTCATCAAGAAGTTGAGAAATTGAAGCGGTCATTAAAAGACACTAATACTATTATTGCTCAACAATTGGAAACCATTGCTGGACTTAAAGAAGTTAATGCATCTCAAGTTGAAAGTATCCAAGAACGTATAGCAGAAAAAGAACATTTGGTGAAACAACTAGAAGAGTCTGTGAAGGATGTAGATAACGCTCATGCTGAGATAACATCTCTAAAAGATAGACTTAGAAATGCTCAGAATGAGTCTACAGCCACTTCGCAATTACAGAAACACAATACAGAATTGGAAGCAAAGGTGGCTGAGTTGGAAGAAGATAATGAATTAGCTTTAGTTATGCTTGATAAATTCTCTAAGGAGCTTCAGAAGACTTAATGAGCTATATAGTGACGAACAGGGATAGAATGTCTATGATTGAATTACTGAAGTATGCTTGGAATGTATCCTTTAGGGCATCAAGGGATAGGTCTGGGGCTTCTTATACACGAAGGGATGGTACTAAAGTGGTAGGCATACCCGCTTATACACGATGGGATGTACAAGCAGTTAATCCTATAGATAATACTTACCATACTACAGATGGGGATTCTATTGCAGAAGCAGTAACGAAATGGTTTGCTAAAACTGCACTAATACAAGAAGAGCCTTTAAACATCAACACCTTATACGAAGCAAAATTAGACTTGATAGAAAGGACAAGAGGAGAGATATGACATTATTTATTTTATTTATCGTAAGTTGGTTAGTAACAGGGCTATTGATAAATATTGGTACCAGAATTTTATTAAGAACTAGACTACAATCTTATGCACAGTTGCATGATGTAGATGCTTATACTCAAGGTTATGGTACAGGGATAACTAATCTTAAGATGTATTACTATTCTACAGGAGAAATACCTTCCGTAGATTGGTTACAGACAAATATGAAAAAGATATTGAACACTAGAGAAAAGTTGGAGGCTACATTAAATGAGGAGGACAGAAGTAAAGTATACATAAGTGAATTACAAAACAAATGAGATACTTAGTACTCTCATTATTAGCAGTAGCAGTAGCAATAGTCGCCGTGGGAACCACCTTCCTAGCCTTAGAAGATAGCACAACATTGGTATTTAAGGTTTGCCCATTACATTAAAGAGGTATGAGGAAATGACTAGAGCTGAGAAGGTTATGGTAATTGGAATGTATATTGCTGCTACTGCCGATGTGGTGGTAGCCATAGGAGTGATGCTACTACTACTAACATGAACATATCAAAAACTATGGGGCTAGTTACGGGGGGGATACCAATAGTGGGTATCCTGATAGGTGGTATTACCTTTGGAATTAATTTTAAAACTGATGTAGATATGCTGAAAGATAATGTTGCTCATCAGGAAGAAGTTAATGCTGAAGTAGCCGAATGGTTTAATTCTATTCCTAATGAATATAATGATGCTTTAGTTTGGAATGCTATTGATAACATATACATTCCAGATGAATATGACGATAGTGAAATAAGTACTAAACTTACCCGCCTTGCTATTGATTTAGCTGCTCTTCAAGTAGCAGTGGATAGCATTGAAGTGGGTGATACTTCTGATTTACAAGCACAGGTAGCTGAGTTAGCTGGACAATTAAGTGCATTGTCTAGTATGGATATGACTTCAGATGATGGGTCTGTAGACTTAGGCCCATTGATAGTTAGAATAGCTACTGTTGAAG
>VTLG01004009.1_pt1 | contig 50416 bp, 57 predicted proteins | sample 4694571 | NCBI WGS metagenome assembly VTLG01 (sample SAMN12604809, study PRJNA352737) | marine metagenome | biome: ENVO:00000447; feature: ENVO:00000209|ENVO:00000569|ENVO:01000036; material: ENVO:00002151; isolation source: viral sequences binned using virsorter ... | reverse complement strand
ATCAAGGTCTAGAAGAAGAAACTTCTCACCATCGATCATCCAGAAGTCTTTATCTGGTTCATCATCCAACTTGAACACATAGTATTTTCGATATGCCCAGAAGAATCCACGATCTGCGTGATAGTAGGAATCCCAAGTTGTAGGAAGTGGCACATCATACGACTGTGTAGGATTGTCGGTAATACAATAGAAGTTAAACGGCACAGAACAATTTTGTTCGCACTGTTCCTTTAGTTTTTCAACATAGGTGTGGTCATACTTGTCACCCCACCGCACACATAATATAGTATTCATCCATAAACCTTTTTATATACTTTATATATTTCTTCTGAAATTACCTCATGGCCTGGCCCATTAGGATGAGAATCCCTTTTTGATACTCTATATTTTTCTCGTAGTGGATCAAGATTATCTAAAATATTATCTACACAAAAACCATCTACTTCTGAAAAAAGAGGCCAACCAATGAATTTATCTTCATTTATTTTATCAGCAATATCATACTTTAAAATTTGTTGTATTGCTTTTTTTCTAATTTTAAACACTGTGTCAAAATTTGTTTTAGGGTAAGGGAAACGAGGATTACCAAAATTAACACTATTACCAATATCTCCAGCTAAATCGTCTTTAGATAAAAAAGTAACCTCTGTATCATCAATAGTTTCTGGTCGATTAAGATATTGTGCATCAACTACAGGAACACACCCCTGTATCATAAGATAAGGAAAAGATCGGCAAAGCTCTTGAGCTATTAAAAACAATCTTATACTTTTCATTGTTGAAGATACTATATTATTATATTCTAATAGAGCTTTTCTTCCCTTCATGTTCATTGGAAACTGTTCAATTTTTTCATTGTCTCTATGTGGGTGTAATGAATTCCAAGCATCTGTTGCTATTTGGAAATCCATTCTTTGAAATTCGCTCCACATAATAACAATTAAACCAACATTCTTATATTTGTGTAAAGCTTCTAGAAGTTTAGCAGTCATATACTCATTGCCCATGCCAGTTCTTCCTAGATTTACACACTCCATATCAAGTTTGTCAGCAAGAAGTTTCGGCCATCGTGGAAAAGAATGGTCTATTCCCATTGCCCACATTGAATGTTCATAGTGTTCAGTATAACTACAACCGAATGCTAAGAGTTTATTCTTCGCCATATTTGTCTCCAACAATATCTTTACCACAATTTATATAACAAACTTCTGGAGCTCTGTTTGGTGCCTGTTGTAACATCATATAAAACTGCACCCACTCTTTTGATTCTAAAATATCTTTCTTAATATCATCAACATTAGATATTTTAAATTTATCTTGATAAAAAACTTCTTGTCCTTTGGTTCTTTTCAAAGGTGGGGTATCCATCCAACAACAAGGCAATATAAACCCTTGAGCAGAGTGGCCCAAAGTTTGAATCTCACCAAATTTTTGTTCTTTGGTTGGGATACATTTAGGGTTTAATTTTTTGACATATGGCTTAGGCACTATATTCATTCCTTGGTTTATAATTTTCCATGCCATGCTCAGGCGCCGTTGTCTCCCATCTAGCGGAAAACGAAAGTTTAAACTCTATACCATCATCTTTTGCCATCTGTCTAGCTTGTTCTATGTGGTCTTGATTATAATTAAAAACAATATATTGCCACACAATGTTACAACCCATCTCTGCTCCTAGTTTCATCATCTCATAGATAAACACACCGTCTTGATGGATACGATATTTATGACTTTCCTCTGGTAATCCATCCAAGCCAAAAATCCAAGATGTATCAAATCCAGTGCGTTCATATGCTTCCTCGTAAAAATCTTTTTTTCTATGAGAGGACGCAGTATGTATATCTAACTTGTAAGAATATGCAAGAGTAATAAATTCATGCAACTGTGAGTGTCCTGTCGGGTCTGATTGCTGTCCAGAAAATTCTACCCAAGGAAATACTTTCAGAATTTTCTTGAAATCATCTGTGGACATTTCTTCATAAGCGTGCCGTGAGCTCTTATAAGTCATACTCTGTCTTAAACAGGCTGGACATTCTAAAGGACATTTATTTGTTATATCCAAATTAAGAGGTTTTGTGGTTAGATATATTTCAGAAAAAGTAGGAATGACTATATCAGGCATAATATGGTTTCCACTCAGGGAACATATCTAACAAACAAGTTCCTCTGTATTTGTCTCTTTGCACAAGATCAAACATCATTTTCTTGTGCAGCTCTGGCTTAAACTCTATATCTTCTAGATACCTTACTAGTTTTGCTTCTGCTCCTTCGGAGTAAAACTTGTCTAGATATATTTCTCGGATATCCAAGGGCAATGCTTCTATCGTATATAGTTCTTTATCCCCCCATACAAGAGAGCCTGCTGTAGAATTATAACGGTCTGGAATTTCGTTCAAGTAGCCGATGTTAAGACAGTTGACAGTAGACGCAAACAACACATCTGAACACTCCTCAAACTTTTCAACATTCTCCATAATTACTTCCCACTTAGAAGGGTATCTTAGGTAGTCGTTTCGTTCTCCCCAAGCCTCTATCGACACTACCATTTTACACTCTTTGAAATGAGCAATATAGTCAAAGATATCCCACTTGTTAAATGTAGGAGTGAGAGTAGCATTGGTTGTTATCTCTAGGGTGATATTCTCGCTCAGACCAGTAGCGATAAACTTGTCCATTAGTTCATAGTTTTGGCGTATCGCAAGCGTCTCGCCACCAACAAGTTTAAGGTTAGTTATGGGCCTAACCTCTGGCAGTTCTTGGTCTGGCTGCACAAGAATTTTATCTCCATATTTATCAGAAAATGCTTGACTCAGGGGGTCAAGTTGTGCTATACTCAAGTTCTCAGCGGCTATGGTAGAGGAGTTCCAAGGGCTACACATGTGGCATTTGAGATTGCAATAATTGCTAGGAGCATTATACTCCATAGTAAAAATCTCTGGATTCTGTTTATAAGTTTCTAGGTATGTTTTTCTAGGACTATCTTTGTCATGTTTTTCTTGTTCGATACAGGACTGACAAAACTTTTCTTTTAAATTTCCCTCTCCTGTAAGAAACTCGTTCTTTAGAGCCTTCCATGTTTTTTCACTGTCCTTGACAGGCCAGTTCTTCATCACACAACAAGGTTGAACTCTGCCACTCAGGCCATTAATAACTACACTAGAAAAGGGTTGAGGACAGTACAAGTCATTTCTCTCTCATGTACCGATTCCAATTTTTCTGTACATGTTTCGCCTGTTCCTCTATAGGAAGTTCTTTAAATTTATCATCATCAAACTCATAGATAAATCCTTTGTTCTCATGGTACTTTCTTGTCTTAAAAGTTGATAAAAACAATTTCCACCTAAGAATAATTTTTTTCATACTCTTCATAAAATATCTCTGCTATTAGTTTGTGTCCATCTTCATTAGGGTGTGTGTCTTCATCCGAAAGTCTATGCATAGGGTGTAAACAATCGTCCAAACACCACCCACCTATATTATCTATAATAGGCCAACCAATAAAATTTTTTGACATTGGATGTGGCCTATCTATAATATATTTCGATAAAGCATGAAAATTTCTTTTATTAATTTCATCTGTTTTGCCCATCAAAGGTAAACATCCTTGAGCTTGTAGGTATGGCAATTCTAAATTTTCACAGATACTTTGCAAAGAATAAAAAAGATTTACTGACTCTATCGCTCCAGTGCCTATGTTTCTGGGACTTTGTAGGACTTGAGCAATCTTATATTTAAGACTATCCTTCCTTGGATTTTTGTTTGGTGGTTTATAGAATTGGTCATGCCACTCCACATCTAGAACTTCTCTCTCTGAATGAAAACAAACCCAATCTTCTTTGAAAGTTTTAGGTGCAATGTGTTCTTCTAGATAAAAAGCTACTCGTTGAAACTCCGACCATAACGAGACTACCAACCCTATGTTCTTTTCTTCTAGTATTCTTTCAACTAAAGTTGTATATATTGCCTGATTACCATATCCACATTTTGCCAGATTTACCAGTTCCATATCAAGTTTATCGGCAAGAATTTGACCCCATGTATCAAATTCATCTATGCCTTTTTCTTTTGCATAATTGTCTGTGTAAGAACACCCGCTGATGATTAACTTTTTCTTTTTAGAAAACAGCGACACTGTACTTCCTTGACCACTCCTCAGCTTGTTCCCAAGTGTTAACAATGGGCTCTCCTTTGATGTTGAGAGAGGTGTTAAGAAGTAGGGGGCAGCCAGTTCTGTCATACCATTCCTCCAATATTGGTCGTAGTAAAGAACCACAATCCTTCTTTACCACTTGCACTCTAGCAGTGCCGTCCACATGTGTAACTGACTTATAATCGTGTTTAGCCTTTGCTACAAACTGCATGTACTCATTCATAGGCCCTTCAAAATATTCATCTGCAAATTCATCCAGTATTGCAGGCGCAAAAGGTCTAAATCTTTGTCTACGTTTTATATCATTCACCGTATCTTTTATATCCCATCGTGGATCAGCCAATAGAGATCGATTACCTAATGCTCGAGGGCCAAACTCCGCCTTACCATTTGCAACACCACAGACTTTATTCTTTTCTAACTCATCGACAACTTTTTTAACAGGAATACCATTTAATATGGGGTATCCAATATAGGGGCCTTTCCATTGTAATTTCTTTTTTCTTACTAATGCAGCTGCACCTAGAGAAGAACCGGCATCGCCTGGGGAAGGCATGATCCAGATATTCTTTCCTTGTATCTTTGAGTTTGCGACACAGTTCAACGCACACCCACCCATAATAATTAAATTTTTATGAGGACACATATCAACTAACTCTAGAAACTTTCTTTCGTATAATGCCTGAACGGAAGCTGCAAGGTCAAATTCACTTGCACCTTTCCACACACCAAAAACCCCTCTGTGGTTATTCTCCCACAATAAAGGTTCTAGGTCATAAGAGGGAGCTCCAAATGCAGCCATACCCATCGTGATATATTCATCTTCGTTGGGTTTTAGACCGATACGTTGTGTGATTGCTGAATAGAGAAGTCCCAAAGAATACGGATACTTCCATGATTTAACTTTAGTAAGTTTGTCGTCTTTACCTTCCCATATAGAAACAGTGTCCCACTCACCGATTGCATCAACGACTAGAACATTACACTCATCAAATGATGACGTATAATATCCAGCAGCTGCATGAGATTGGTGGTGATTAAAACTTACATCATACTTGACTCTAGGTTTTTGCCACTTCTGACCAGCGTACAAACGTCTAGTATTTTTTAGGAAAGGTTTCTCATAGTATGCAACAACGTCTGGTTGATACCTTTGAGTTCTGGGCCACATATCTGGATGAATCCATCTGTCGCCTTTTATTCTACTATATCTTTCTGAATGTGATGCAAAGATTATTTTACTGCCAACAAGAAGTGTTAGGCCTGCATCATGAAAACCTTCAGATATACCGATAATATTCATACACCTACCTTACCATAATAAAAAAAGAAAGTCAAGACTATTTTATGAATTTATTGTATGCTACAATCGCTTCTATCGGTGTCTTTGCCTTTCGAATATCAGTTTTACCTTTTTTGGCTTTGGAATTTTTTACGGCGTCTTCTTCAAACATTTTTAATTTAAGTTTGAAAAGTACCTCTTTATGAACATCATTCTCTTCATCAAAATCAAATATGATATCTAAAGACCCCTGAGATTCTTCTGGGCCATCGATGTCGCCATGGCCATATAAATTATTCTGTGTGGCATATCTATGAAACGCATCTCTAAACTCTTGTCGAGTATTTTCATTTCTTTTCCGTGTAGCCTCATCTAAACTTTCGTAAGACCACTCTTTTAGAAGAGCCTGAAATTGATGATCGTTCTCATCCACATTTATATAATACTCACGGTTTCTTTCACCGTCAGACCACAAAACAGCTACCGTATCCAACTCTGGATTACTATAATATGCCTCTACAATTTTTCCCGAAAATGGATAATCACCCATGTTAATCTCCTGCCTCTATTTATGCCTTAGTTATACGCAAATTGTACGTTGTTATCGTTCCAGCAGAGCCATTAGGAAATTCCTGTGATCGATAGTCATCACCAACTTGTCTTGTCTGATAGTTACCAGCGCCATCTAGTCGAGTATCAACCATAGCGGTTCCTCTGGTAGTACCACCAGAAGTAGCCATAGTATATGTAATTTTATATCCATCGTCAGAAGCTGCAGCCCAATAACGTAACCAAGAACCAAGTTCACTGTCTACTGTAGTATTTGACATAGCTTGTAAATTATTACTACCGTCAATAAGAACAGGCATTTTACTTGGCGTACTAGCAACTGCATTTCTTCGATGTAGGTAATAGTTCGTGATAGTAGACGGTTGGTCAAGTGTCTCAGGAATTCCATCAGCAGAATATGCACTGGTATCTGCTCGTGTATCAACAAAGACAGGATTAGACCCATCTACAACCGTATAATTTGTTGCAGCTGATGAAGAATCAGTAATAGTATAAGTTCCAGCTGTGTTATTACTTTCTGTTCCTGATATCAGTAGATCGATTGCTGGTTTTACAAAAGTATCCAACATATCTGCCTCTGTCATAGCGAGAATGGAACCAGAACTGCTGTCATAGTAACAAGGAAATGCGGTGGTGCCTGTTGGTTGGTTGTGTCCACTGGTTGTGTACGTCTGACCAACACGGTCATATGATACCGTCACTGTGCCTGGCTCAGCAGTTGTTCCTTCTGCAACAAAGGCAGTTGAAGACTGTGATGTTGCACCAGCTTGTAATCTTGTATCTGACATAGCATCTAGGTTTTGCGATGATCCAGTATCTACTGCAAGAGCCACAGACGGACTTGAGCCATAATAGTAGCACATTCTTTCTTGAACTTCTACTAATTGACCAGCGGTCATCTCTTGTAGGTCATTATTATCATTGACATAGAGAGGATTTCTAGCAGTCATTATATAGCTCCAGGCGCAAATCCTGCCACTGAGTTAAGAATTTTACCATCATTACCGACAATATTTATGACGTTTCTTTGCGTATTGGTATCAATAAGAATACCCTCTTCAGCGTGGAGTGGTTGGGAATCAGTTTCATCCAAAATATTATCACCAGCATCTGATCCATTCGCTGCACTTTGATTTAAGACCAAGAAAAGACCTTGTGTTTTTTCGCCTTCAGAAAATACGTTATGAACTTTTGATGCAGTTTGAACATAATTCCCCATCAAGCTGTGATTACTACATTGGTAATACAGTATTCTAGGCGTACTTTGCGTAACCTCAATCCAAGTAGCTGCACCATTTTGGCCAGGAGTTCCTATAGTAAGAATTCTACTTTTAGTAGTGCCAGATGCAGTACCCTTATACTCATGAGTTTTAGCTGCGTCCCAATAAAATTTAAGAGGATGACCAGAATTAGAAGCATTTGATTGATCGAACTTATACCAATACTCAGCATTTGTTGATACATCGTCCGTGCCATATAAAGTAAGAGCAGGAGATTCCACACCATTAATCCAATAACCATTACTACTACCTGTATTATAATATGGGTGATGAGATGATTTAGCCTTTACACTGACATAATAGTTTATAGGGTTAAGTCTACTACCATGAGCTCCAGCATTTAACATATGGTGAACTTCTATGGGGTGTCTAGCATCTGAAGCATATGCCATGGAAGGATTTTCCATAAGCATAAATCCTTCTAACGCATCTTCTAAAGTAATTTTTTCACCGTTCTCACTACCACCAGCGTCAGTTTGGTTAAGAACCAAAGCGGGTTCTAGTGCAAAAGCACCTTGTCCTGAGGCAGAGTTTTGTGCTACGTCAGCAGTACCAGATTCAAATAAGATTGCTTCGTTTTCATCTGCAGCCGTATTCTGTACTAGATCATCACCTTCGTCAGTAGAACCGTCTGTACTATTAAGAAGGATTTTATCACCAAATACAATATTGTGAGAACCAGTAATGGTAACATCATCTAAAGCTGCGGTTCCAGTTACAGTAAGAGTAGAACCGTCAAAGGTTAAGTTTGCTTCACCAATAGCTGAGGACGAACCACTCATCGTCATAACACGATTGTTTACGTCACCAGAAGCCACACTTAGACCAGTGGATTGGTTGACAAAAGATAAATTACCAGAACCATCTGTAGCCAACACTTGGTTTTCAGTACCATCATTTGTTGGTGAAATAAACTGTGGGCCACCAGAAGCAGGAGGTATAATAGGCGCACCCAGAATATTATCAAACGTGGCAATCTCAAGTTCAAATTTATCACCACCCTCTTGGATAACAAGGTCAACACCTCTAGTACCATCAGAGGCAATCTTGGAACTTTCTGCCACCAAGAATTCAATAGGTGCAACTATGTTTAGAATTTGGTCGTTAAGTGCTTCTTCAAATAACAGGGCATCCCCTTCATCTACACCAGAAGCAGATGCATCCATAAGAACTGCCGATCCAGCATTGGAACTTGAACCGTCCGTACCATCTAGAAGAATTGTATCTTCAGTGTCAGTACCAATAAGAGCAAGTGTACCACTTTTATTTTGAATTGTTTGTGTTCTGTCAGCCGTAGGATCAACTACTGTCAGTGATGTTTCAAAATCATCTTCCGTAGAGCCTTCAAAAGAAATAGTAGAAACAAACGTAGCATTAGTCTGCAACGAATTAACATCGCTTTGCAGTTTATTAAACTCTAAACGAAATTCTTCTAGTGTCTGTGAGGCTGTTATTGTTGAAGCACTAATCGCCATTTTTACCCACCAATTCCTTTAGGAGACTTTTAATCTCATGCATTTCGCATTTAATATTATTTATCTCTCTAGTTGTGTTTCGTATCTCATCTCTTTGTGCCTGCGCTGCGAGAGCTCTTTTTTTCGCAAGTTCGTAGGCACCTTTATCTGTATTAATTACAGCCTTACTATTCATATTCTTCACTAGATGATCATGGCCTTCCACTTTTCTTATATCTTCCATATTACATCGCCAGTGCTATACAACGTAGTTCTTTAACTCTAGGAGCTTGTGCTGAGTTTGAACCCTTAAGCACAATCTTAACAGAAAACGAAATAAACTCATCTAAAGACGTTCCTTCACCATTATCTTTAACACCAGCGGTGTAAACATACTGCTGGAAGTCAGACTTAATAAGAGATGGTTGTACCGTATCATCAGGGCTACCATCTGAATTAAATGCTACATAACCTAAATCGTCAAAGTCAGACGCATCATCAGACCTCAAGGTTTTATAGTAAACTTCAATGTCTGCCGTGTTGTGTCGGTTAGCAGCAAAGAACACCTTGATCGCCGTAGCAGGATTTTCTAGAGCAACTTTTCTTGTTATGTATATAGCAGCGTTGTTATCGCCATCTGGTTGTAAAGAGGATCGGTAATCAGATGTTGGATATACATCAGCAGAACTGTCAATTTTGTTTAACCTATTTGCGACAGCAATCCAAGAGGCCCTATCCAAATCAATAACAGGAGATACATCCGAATTTTCTGTTGTTAATTTTATATCCATGAAGAAGGATTTAGTACCACCATTTTCTAATGTCTCATTAATATCAGATGCCACCATATATGGCACATGGAAGTTTATATTTGCGTCTAAATCAAGGTCAATCGCATTAGCAGCCAAGGTATTAACAAAAGATGCCTGAGTACCAGAAACACTAGTTCCTGTCATTGGACGAATACTTGATACAATATTTGTTTTGGGTAGTTTCATCGTACTAAGTTGTGTATTACCAGTATCAATTAGAGCATTCTCTGTTGCAATAACGGCATCGCCACCATTTTGAGCAGTAGTTGAACCACCAGAGATACTTGGACTAGTAGTAAGAGTTACCGTATAAGAATCAATACCTATATTTGAAAGAGCATTATGTGTCTTGTTAACCTCTGTAAGAGGCACACCATGTAACATATAGAACTCAACAGTTGCTCCAGCAGAGTGAGCAACAGCTGTTGTACTACTTTGTCCACGAACTGCACTAGATACAGTTGCTCCAGATATAGCAGTATACTTAATAATTTCATCGTCAATCTTTACAAACCATTCACTACTGGAGTTGTTTGAAAACTTACCAGAAGTATCATCAAAATCTGTACCAGAAGTTAGTGTAAATGTAGTTGCACTATTATCTAATGCAGCTGCCAGTGTAGTAGAAGCACCCGATACTACTCCGCTTATTGTGACATTATTCGAAGTGTCATACATATGATGATCTTTGTGTAATACTCGTAAAGCAGTATTACCATGATCAAAAATCATGGGATTGTTTACTAATCTTTTTGTTGGAACACTATCGTTAGTTAATACAACAGTACCCCCTGTAGTTTCAAACTTTGCAGCTCGTAACACAAAAGATATATCTTCTGTAAGTGATGGAGCCCATGTTCTAGAGTTATGAGACTTAAAGAGTGTTCCGATATGAGGCTGTTCAGAAACGGTACGAGCGCCATTGATATCTGTTTCTCCCATTCGGGCAATAAAGATTTTATATTCTGGCGACATTGTTGTAACCATGAAACAATATTCAACCCCTGTTTGACAAAATACAGGACTTGGAAATGTAAATTTGGTAGCAGTTGCGCCAGTTGCATCCACGTTTACCTCGGACGGCCTCTTCAATGATCGACCAAAAGGTAACACTTTTTGGCCAGGATGACCATTGACTGTATTCCTGATCTCTATCCACACTGGCAAATTAGCATCTTTAGCGGTAAAGAATACATCAAGTGAAGTTAAAAACCTACCAGCTGCTGGAGAACGATCTTTTGGAGTAGAATTGGCTTTAACCTTTCCATCATTAGCATGACCATCGCCAGGGCCTATTATAAAGGTCTGAGCAATTGGATCACCACCACCGTCACCGTCGGCAGTTGTCCAAGTATCTTCAGGCGGTGGAGCAGGCGGGGTTACGGTGACGCTACTGTGTATACTTCTGTTTTCAGTAACATTACTTCGTTCAATTCGTGCGTTACGAGTTGCAATTATCGTTTCTTGTTCTGTTTCTAAAATGCCCACAGCATTATAGATAGTTTGTCCCTCTGTTTCTGGGTCTTTAGAACGAACATCTGTAGCACTAGAAGTAAGTCTGAATTCCACTTCACCAGTTCTAAACTTAGGATTGCCGGCAATCTTCGGGTCAGGGATTGTAAATACACCTTTAATTTCACCAGTAGCATCTGAAATAATTGGTGATGCAGCTGCAACCACACCACTAACATCAGCAGCGTCTGTGGTATAACCAGAGGTGGGTGTAATATATTTGGTAATATCTTGTTTATCAAAGAACGCATACAGTCTCATATTTGGATAGAACCCTGTCCCATGAAAAGTAACATTCCTTGCACGAACAAATGGAATAAAGGCCCTCTGTATAACTTTTGTGCCTTGAGATTCTAAATCAATCTGTGGAACAACATTGGTCTGAATACCAGCACGTGTTTGGTCTGATCTTGACGTTGTTGTGACTCTTGTAACTGGGTCGTTTCCGCCGGCAACCCAATCTTGGGTTTCGGAAGTTCCAACAACACCACTCCACGTTGTTTCCCATGAATTCCACACAGTTCCTATCTGACTCTTGTTTGATTCGAAGAACGTATCAAAGTTGCCTTCTACGTTAATAATCAAATCTGGAGCTGTCTCTGTTTCAAACCACTCATCACCAGAGGGAGTTAATTCTATACTACCTTGCCAATTAGATAATAGAACAGGAGTGACACGTTCAACACGAGTCTTATATGGTTGCGACTGAAACTCCACTTCTGTATAAGGTAATGTCAACAAGTCACCTGTCTTAGCATATCCAGCAGTAGCTCTCTGACCATCTGTAGTTGCCTCTTCAATAAGAGAAATTCCTTTTGGTGTACAAACAGGCCTCATCTCGTTTGCAATCATGTCCATACTAATTTTGTAGTCAGAATTTTTAACGTCACCTACAGAGTGTCCAGAGAAGTTGTCAACAACAAAACCAGACTTAAATCTGTCAAGTCCATTAGCATCTTGAATTTGAAAACTTTCAGCATCTCTTTCCAACATATTAAGTGAGGTATAGAACTCAACGTGATTTAGTCGTTGTTCTAGTTTACCAATATCCTTCATGGTGTATCGTTGGTTCTTGAACCTTCTCACATTTACTTGGGTTGGTTTAAATGTATAAGCAGGAATTCTAAGTTCCAACATCGGCATGTTCTGATCTTTACCTTTAGGCATTCTGGGAATTTCCTCAGCCACTCCCTCGAATAGTTCAAAATCACCATTTTGGTTAAGTTCTATTTTAGCATTATAAGGAAGATAATATTCAAAATCTGAAGTAATCAGCGAGTTTGGTTTTAGGAAATCTACTGAAGAAGAACCTGTACCATCAAACTGTCGATGATAAAAATCAAATGAATTTCCTGTTACCTCATCTACTGAATCTATATTTGTGGATGTACCAGCAATATCTTCAACTCTGGGTCGAATATCAAAACAGTCTTGCAGAGGAAACGTACCAGAAGGAGCAGGATCATCGGGATCAACTTTTGTAGCTACATATGCTGGAATGTCTTCGTATGTCATCTGGTCAGCAACGTCTACATATGAGTCCACACTAAAGAAGTCACCAGTACCGTGTTCCATATAATCGTATACTATAAGCAATCGGCCAATAGGAGAAACAGCGCCTGGTTTCTGAACGATACGAGAAATATCATAATAGTTATCTCGTTGTCCAGTATCTAATAGATATCTTTCTGTAACATTTGATGATCCAGCGGTAACAGCTGAAACTGTTGCAGAACCATCACTAGAAAATCCTGTAATTACATCTCCAATTGCAAAGTCCTGTGTAGTTCCACGATTAAGAACATATTCAATAGGAGAAGATGTAGAAATAATTCTTGCTTTTGCCCCACTAGTTCCACCTGTAATTTGTTCACCTTTAGTAAACGTGCCTGTAATTGTTCCTACTGTTAAAGTTGGAACAGTTGCATCCGTACCAGTTAGTTCTGAATCAAATACACCAACAAGTTTGAAGGCATCAGCTCGTCCTAGAGAAACAGTTTTATCTGTAGGTCTAGTTCCGTATGCATCTGTACTTCCAGGCACAACCTTAACCTGTTTCATAAGTTTAACAGTTTTAGTTTTAGCAGTTGCCGAAGTTTTCAACAATGTGGCCATAATTTTTAATTTCGCACCATTGCCGAATATACCATTGTTTGTAATTGTAACAGTAGCAGTACCACCACCAGAAAATCCAGTAGAAGCACTAACAATATCGCCTTGTTGCCCAGTTCCGCCTGAACCAGCGGACAGAATAGAGATTGTATAATCTACTTCAGAATGAGCGTTAAATACTTCGTTTGTACCAGCACTAATCGTTACAACACCCACAGAAGATGACGTAACAATATATTGTCTTCGTAGAGTATACTGCGTATCACTAGCGCCAAAGTTTGCTGTGGTTAAATGAGTCTTAACCACATTTCGAGACATTTTGAAAACGCCCACGTTCTTTTCTGCAAACTGTAACTTAGCCTGTCGTATGGATGAACCTGTACCACCACCAGCTGCACGTTGTAGTCCTATAGGAAGCCTTTCTATCTCTGAAAGAAGAATATCTCCAGAGTCAGCACCGTTTGCATCGGTAGCATCAATGTTCAAAAATGACTCTGTGGTTGTAACATCAGAAAGAACAATATCTGCACTGAAATTTTGTCCCGAATCTGCATCAGTCATAAACACAGCCTTAACGTCTGATATACTTTTTGTTACAGCTCTGGTTATAGTTAAATCTGTATTTCCAGAATTTTCTACAATACTACCTGTTTCAGAAGAGTCGGATGCAGTAATTTTTTCCCCTACACTAAATGTACCAGCTACGTTTGTTAGAATAACTTCAGCTGCACCAGTGCCATCAGCAAATACCCATCCTGTAGCACCAGAGTTAACACCCTTAACTTGAACTCCGCCATTAGTGTGATTGGCTTCTAGAGTTGGAGATGGTGTACCATCTAGAGTAATAAAAGTAAATGGTCTAAGATCAAAAAGATATAACTTATATACAGCATCAACTTCTCCAACTGTACCAGAAGAATATTCCATAGTTCTTGCCCGAGCAATACCAACTCTGGTTCCACTGGTTGTTCCTCTAGTTGAAATTGTCTGGTCTAGTAAATCAATCTGTTTATATGGAGTTGTCTCACCACTAATGAAAGTAATGTCTGGTGTACCGTATACATTAGAAACATTCAGATAGTTACCAATATCATAAGCAGTAGATTCACCATTAACACTTTCAAAACTTCTAGCCTTTGGAACATCAATAATAGTAGTTCCTACTTTTTCTACCTCAAAACCTTTAACGTATGCTTTTCCTGGCGAGACTTTTACTGCCAATCGAGTATTATCAGCTATATTGCCATCTTCTGTTGTTTCACCTTTCTCAAACACTCCCTCAAACTCGTTAAGTTCTACAGATTCCTTAACCTCAAATTGAAAGGGCCTAACTGTATAGTCACCCGACTCATCAAATGTCCTTCGAGCTAATGTTTTCTCAATTCGACCCAAAGCTGTCTTATCTACCTTTTGTTCAACAACACCATTTTTAACTCTCATCAACTCAATAAAGTTTAGATCGTCCGTAGCATCGACTGCCTTAGATACAAGAGTAGCTGTTATCTTCAATCTATGGGCACCTTTAGCCGCATAGTTAGATGTTCCTGTTGCATTGTCCAGAAGGGTTGAGTCTGATTCGGGTGTTATTATTTCTTCTTTAACTTCTAAACCTACACGAGAATTGACAAGTGCTTGATGATACTTTTGTACTACAACCATTTGTTCTGGAACTTCTACAAAACATCCTCGTAAATAATAAACTCCAGCCGCAATTTGAGCATGAGAACCATATCCGATAACTTTCGCAGCATCTATAACATCAAAGTCAGGTGTTGCACCGTCCACCAAAGTAGATGTTGTAGTAGGAGAAAAAACTTTAGCAGAGACAGCATTAGCCGCATAAGAAGTCGTACCATGAGTTATACCAGCATCAGCGGTAATGTCTTCCCCAGCGATAAACTCTGAACTAGAGTTTCCTGTTTCTTTTCCTCCACCAGCTTGTATAACATCAATAACTAGCGTTACTGGATCGGTGGCTGTTGCACCTATTGATGCAATAACTTTTGCCTTGACGCCAGAAGTAACACCAGTTATAATGGTACTCACGCCAGTGTTATAAGACAACCCATTTGTGTCTGCAGCAACACCGGCACTGTATTGAGTAGCATTAACTGTATTACCAGCATAAGTATTTTCTAATTTAATAAATTGCAACCCAGTTATCCTAGCAGAGCCAGGAACAACCATCGCTCCTTCTTTTAGAAGAAAGTCTCCGATCTGTTCAATTTGATTCTTGAGAATACTTTGCATTTGCGTGACTTCACGAGCCTGAACCGCAAAGCCTGGTCTGGCCAGAATTTGTTGAAAGTTATTCGCAGCACTGAAATCATCATAATACGGTGTCACATTGAGATTAGTTTTAAACGGCATATTAGAATTCCACTATAAGTTTAATGTCCTCTGTCTGATCAGAAGAACGACTAATTGGTTTACGATTTTCAATATAGATAATTTCTCCACTGTCAGGTTGAAGTTCTGGATTCGCATATCCATCCGTAAAGGTTAAAGTATTACCACCAGCGAGTGTTACCGCTGAGTCAGCTGATGCATCGGGAGTTCCAGTTGCACCAGAAGTTGCTCCTGTTACTTGGTTTGCACCACTAAATGCCACATATGCACCTGTGGTTCCATTAGTACCATAGTCGCCAAACCTCTCTTGCTGGTAGTACAAAATGGACAGTGAGGAATCCCACTCAACCACTTTACCAATAGCACCTGTAGAAGTTTGGGTAATTCTTTCATCTACATCAAAAGTTCCCGATACTGAAGTAAGTTTAAGTGCATAGGTCTGTCTTGCTGTTGAACCAGATGCAACGGTGGATGTTCCATAGTTATAAGGATCAACTACAAGACCCACTCTGCGAAAATCGTTTTCAGTTGTAATGTCATCATTTTCAGCCTGAGCCATTGTTGCGTTCATCATACAATAATGTCCACCTAGTTCTGCAATTGCATCATACCCATGGCCACCTTTAGGAGATACAACTACTTCAACATTACCACCAGAACCACCCATTGCAGCTGCGGTTGCAAGAGTAGCATCTGAATATGTGTAACCACTTGCAAGATTAACAGTTCCAAATGTGTATCCAGTTCCAGCTGCATGTACTGTTGTATCTGTTCCAGCAGTCAACCCAAATGACTGAATAGCACCACTAGCCACTGTAATACGAACAATCGCACCAGAACTTGTTCCAGCACTAGTTCCATCTCCATAGACAGCAGCATAGTAAGTTCCATCAGTATAACCAGAACCCCCTGTAATCTTTAGAGAGTCAATCGCACCGTCTGTAGCAGCTGCACTAATTGTAGAGTCTGTACTAACAGGCATAAAGTCCGTTGTCAAGTATTTCTCAACTTCAGAACTTGTAATAGAATACATGTATTGTAGAACATATCCACCAAGTTCAAAAGGAGAAGTAGACTCAGATGTTGGGGCCGACCCACTATACGCCGATCCAGCGTTGTTGTCAAGCACTTTATAAACACGATAATCTGTGGTCATAAAGTAAAACTTTGAGTCATACAAACTTGTTGCACCAGAAGTAGCTGGAGTTGAAGAATTAACCATATGATCATATTGGTCATAGATTGTTCCATTTGTCCAGTTACGCCGAGGAATTGCGTAAGTAACATAAGAGGAAGAAATCTTTTTAGCCGCCAACATATCGTCCCAAACATAAAACTCTTGACCAACTGAGTCAGAAGGTGTGGGGGGTGATCCATCAGAACCACCAGAGGTTCCTGTAGTGAATGGCGTAGCCTTACCTATGAATAGGTAGTACGCATTAGAGGCAGTTTCACTAAACGACTCAAAGAATTGAGTGGCGTTGTGTTGCCTAAATTTTTCTGTGATTATTGCTGTCATATCTTTTTTCCTCGTTCTATTTATGCACCAGCACCATAAATTGTTTTAAGTGTACTGCCTCCAGAGTTTTTAATTAGTAGTGTTGCAACGCTTTTTAACTGATCAGAACCAATAGCGTCATCTGCCATGTTTGCCTCTGCGACTGTATCGGCCGCAATCATCGTTCCTGTAACAGTGTTTGAGTCACCAGTTGTCACAACTGTACCTGTCGCATCAGGAAACGTGATAGTACGATCTCCTGTGGGGTCTGTAACTGTTAATGTTGTTTCGTTAGCATTTGGTGTAGAACCTTCTAAAACAATACTAGTGCCAGTAGAGATAATATTTCCTACTGTAATATCACCAGCTGCGAGTGTTCCTGTAGTAGTTAAGTTTTCATTTCCAAAAGATATAGCACCAGAACTATCTGTAATAGACCCAGCTGCAACGGCCATAGTACCAGCATTTAATGTCGTACCGTTAACGGTGGTGGTAGCCAGAGTTGTGATTGTGGCGGAAGTTTGTGTTCCACCAACCGTACCTGTTATGGTTGGAGCGGTAAGAGTTACAACAGTGGCATTAGCACTAATACCACTAGACAATGAGGTGCCTGTGCCCAATGCGGTGTAGATTTCAACAAAGTTATCATTAACTTTGTCTGCACCAATTCTCAGGGTATCCCCTGTACCGTCATCGGCAGCTGCCCCTAATCCAATTGCTTGATATGCCATTTACTAATCCTATCTTCTTCTTTTATTTATAATACTTTGACTAAACACCTTCCAAAACATCGTAAGTTTGTAGCGTTGTATCAAAAGTTGTTCTATTTGTATTATCAAATGTTTCCGCTTGAGCTCCTGGCGGTAAGAATGGTTCAGCTGAACCAAGTAAACTAGAATATGTTCCTAGTTCATGTTTAAATTTAGTGCCGTCTTGATTAAGAATATAGCCAGATTGTTGTATGGGAAGATACAAGAACCTTTCTGACTCTATTTTGTCCCCATCATCTGTGCCATCTGTATCTGTTTGGTTCAATACAACATAGTCGCCAGCGTTAGAACTACTACCATCCGTTCCATCTAGAGTAATATTGAATAGGTCATACTCATCTTGCAGATTTAAGAATCCATGAGGCCTTGTTTTTATTTCAGTTGGTATAGTGAAATCTCTGAAATAAGAATCATTATACCAATTGTCTTTAGGAACTGTACCATCGGAGTTATAATTCTCTGTAGCAATCCTAACAGAATCTAATAATAATTTGCCCCCTGCGGCTGGCCCTGTTCCTTTCTCTAATTCGAACCCTGTGCCAGCGGCTTCCTTTTCCCCAAGTAATTTGTCACCATCAGTTTCTTCTAATAATAAACCTTGGTCATCATCAATACCAGCTTCCAGTGTTATATAAAGTAGTTGAGACTCCACCGCAAGATATCCGTCATCCAAACTCTGTTCCAGAAGAAACCCAATATCTCTAGTGTCATCTTCGGTGTGGTATTTGTATACACCCTCTTCTTCTCTAATATATTCATCTTCCTCTGTTAATAATCTTGAACCAACATCAAGCAACCTATTATGAGTATTATCACTAGCATCAAGAAGTAAGAAGTTACCAAATCCAAGATCAGCTTGTTCAGCAAGTAAAGTAGAAGGCCTAATAAAGTCTGTTATAGGATTACTTGCCATATCCACATCTTCAGTCTTTATTATACCGCCAACCATATCTTCAGCAAGAAGATTATCACCAGCATTAGACGCACTTCCATCTGTACCATCTAATACCATATCATCATTGCGATAGCGAGTAAAATCAGAAATTTTTAATCCTGATCCTATGTTGTTCATAGATGCAGTTTCTAATTGTATGCCCTCACCTTGATATAAGATATCCTCAGTTCTGAATGGAGCATGGCCATCCAATACAAGTTTATCCAAGTTGATAGTCGGGCCACGTTTTCTTAGTCCATCTTCTAGTTGTATCTCTCCCTCGCCTTCAGCTGCACCAAACGGTGAGGCTAATTGAGGCAAACCATGTTCTGTTACAGGTCTAGGCTGTGGTAATGAAATTTTAGATTTCAGTATTCTAATAAAATTAGTTTCTCTATCTGAGGAATGAGCACCAGCCGCTCTTTCACTCATTATCACACCACCACCTGTTATACCAGCCTCAAGGAGTATCGGAGAGCCAGGACTATTCTCTAACGCAAAACTATCTCCTATTTGGAAAATACCACCATCAACTTCATATGCTGTTGTAAGTATATCACCTCCAGCATTATCGCCGTCTTCCAACATAACATTTGGTCGTCTTCCTGTGGCAAAGGCTTTATCTGTACCATCCAGCAGAAGATTTGTACTTGATAGAATTTCACTAGCAGTATCAGATAAAAGAGAACCATCTTCATTCTCTAGAAGTATCTCAAACCCTGCTCCTGCCTGATCTAACTGAATACCATCTAATAAGATTTTACCATCAACACCATCTGTAATAAGATTGTCGTTGTCTACATGCTCTATCGCATATCCACCGTCTTCTAAATCAACCTTGTCACCAGCGTCAGCTCCACCAGACGTTGTTCTATCCAGAACCATGTTATCGCCGGCCTCAGTAAGAAGGACATTGGATGTATCAATGTCGTAGTCCAACATGATGTTGTCGCCGGCATCTGCTGGTTCTTCCGAAGCTATTATGCCTGCTTCTCTAATTCCTGACTCAAGAGTAATACCATAATTCGTACCATCCAGAATAAGATTACCGTCAGCGGTGCCTGTCTCTTGTACTATTTGTTCGTTATATGAACCTTCAATATATTGTTCTGGAATATTAATCCTTCTACTTTGTTTAAGTTCAAATAACTCTTCTAAAGCAGAAGCGAGAATAGGCGAGTAAGTAACTGTAGCGGTATCAACTCGACCAGCACCAGCAGTAGGTATTGCTGCTGACATGAGAGAAGCAATAGTCACCTTACCAAACGGTTGGAACCCAGCTGGGTGTACAGCTCTTTTTAGTTCTTCAATATAAGTGGTAACAGACTGACCAATCTTTATCTCATAAGAAAAGTCTTGATAATAGTAAGAGTCTTGGATACGAATAACGTCTTCATCAATAAGACTATCTACGTTGGAGTAAACTCCAACACTCTTTCCTAAGAACCCAACATTAAGGTCTATATCCGCTGTTGTGCCACTTGCGATAGTACCAGAAGCTGTAGAAGTCTGAATTGTAGTATTCTTAAAGTCTATTCCATTTTCGCCAACCGCCTGATCATCAGCATCTGTTCCAGAGCCATCTGATGCATTTAAAGAAATATTACCAGTTAAAAATGATTCGTTTTCACCTTTAATTTTGTCACCAACGGCTGTGTCTTCACTATCCCCGCCACTTTCTAGTCTGAGGATATTTCCAAAATCTTCGTTAATAATATTTTCATTCTCATCATCTCCGGCTGCCCCAGAGGCATCCATAACTAGAAAACCAGACTCTACCTGTTGATCTGTTATATGTCTGTTGATAGTTAAGTTTGCATTAGCACCTAATGATAGGCCTGGGGAATCATAGGGCCCTTCCTTTGCGATACCTTCTCCATTTTCGGTTATTATTCTATCAGCAGAATCTCCGCCATGTTCTACAGTTTCACTTTCAAAGAAAGTATAATAACCAAGATTGTCAGATGGGCCTGCTCCATCTCTACCTTCAAGTACAATAGCGTCACCAGCATTATCACCTGTGGCCTCTGTCTGATTTAATACAAGTCTATCTGCTTCAACATACCGAACTGAATCATGAGGAACCACATCTATACGAGCCGGCTGTCCTTGGAGTAATAGTCGTTCTCCTTCGCCCTCTCTAAATACATCAACATCTAAGCCTCTACCAGAACGAATGGCGCCAAGTCTATGGTCTTGAGTTTGATTAAAGAACGCATTTGGATGTCCTGTAATATTATTACTACTAACCCCATCCATAACCAAATAATCACCAGCAGTCCCTTCCTCACATATTATAGCATCACCGTCAACTTCGGTAGTAGTTAAATTCGTTTCTGGCACATATACTTGTTGAGTAGCTATAATTTGTTTGTTTTCACTTGAAGCTCTGGCCGCATCAAGCCACCCACCCTCTGTGTATACTTGTTTTCTACCACTACCATACTCTAAAGTCATATAGTCTTTACGAACTTGTGAATTAGATACTAATGGTTCATCTTCCAACTCCAAACCAATGCCATCATTTTCACTTTGTTGCAGTATCTTATCACCCACATCTGTACTTGCAGCTGATGCATCTAAAATAAGTTCATCACCAGCATTAGTTCCACTTCCATCTGTACCACCGTCCTCTATAAGAATGGAACCCCCAGCAGCTGTACCATCTAATAAAATAGTATGGTGATCTCCATAATCGACAGTAGCCAGCATAAATTTTACTTGCGTGACGATATCGGTTGCCCGACCCCTTCCAATAAATTGTTGGTATGTATCATTATCATCTGCTTGACGTTCTAAAGATATACCTAGGCCTGTTTTGGTAGCTGTACTAGAATCCTCTAGGGAAACCTGTTCTATGCCATTTTCTGTAGCATCAGTAACTAGTTTTGCATAACCAGTTGCTGCTTCTGTAACAAGTTGATCTCCCACACCTTCATAAGCATCATTTAGTTGGATTCTTTGAAAATGATCAGACTCTTGTTCTAGCGCAAAATCAAATTGTAGGTTAGGATCATTCTGTTCAAGTGTTGTTCTTACAACATCTTCAATATTAACCTTCAATATTTGTTTTGTAGTATCATAAGAAACCACAGTACCAGTATAATCTCCTGTAAGAGCTTGGTCAACACCAAACGTACCAGTAACATCTTTGAGAATAAAATTAGTAGGAACTGTTGCAGCTGGAGCTGTAGAATATCTGAAACCAGCATCAACAATTTTTATACTCTTTATCTTTCCTATATTTTCAGAAGTTGCGAGAAGTTTACTTCCAGTTCCATAAGTAGAAGTTACGGAAACTGTTGGTAAAGTTTTATAACCCGAGCCATCTTCTTGCAAGAATACTCTAGCAATAGCACCCACTTCACTACTAGAGAGTGAAGCTTCTTCTATAGTAATTCTATTTGCTTCATGATGGAAATCTTCTAAAACATCAATGTCTATTTCTTCTAATAAGAAATCATTTTCGTTTGTACTAGAGCTGTCGGTTCCCTCTAATAATATTTGAGAACCTTCATCATTTGGAATACCATTTGTTATACTACTTCCATTTAAGGCTATCTGGTTATTAATAATCTTTCTTACCGAACCAGACTCTTGAATAAGATAGTCATCATCATCCTCAGTATCTTCTAGAAGAAAATTTCCGCCTACAGTAGCAATAAAACCAGAAGCAGAACTTGTCGATACATCAGTTGTTGTGAAGGAAATAGCTTCGCCTTCTCTATAACCCGAACCAGCATCGTCAATAACAACACCTGTAACTGAACCTGGCTGTATTTGATCGACACGAGCAACAGCTGCACTATTACCTATACCAGATTGTAGAGAAAGAAGATCATCCTCTGAATATAACGCTGCACCAGAATTAACAGTAGCCCCTGTTATTACCTGTTGAATAGTAAATGTCATCTCACGAAAAAGGCCGTCCGACTGCTCATTAATAGAATTTGCTACAATTGTTTCACCGTTGACAAATGTACCGTTTACATCTGCAACTTCAAACTCTGTTATCGCATCTGTACCTTGACTAAAAGATTCAGCATCTGCTACAAACGCTGTTGCACCAGAAGTGTTACCTGTAATTGTTTGGCCAATAACTTCCGAACCCTTAGAACTATTTGTTGCGACAGCACGAATAAAATCTTTTTCTTTCCAGTTACCATCTGACATCCGTAACATATATTTGGTGGGATAGAATACGTCAGCTTCCTCATCAAACATAAGTCGCATAAACAATTTATGGCCTTCGGACGTTCCTTTTGCAGTATATAAATCACGAATACTTTTTATCAGGTCACGTTTGGATGTACCAGTGGCCAAGGTAAACGGAATTGCCTGCATAAGTTGTTCGTGCATCTGGTCAAGGAAAGCGGATACGGTATTATCTGGATCAGCGTAGTCCAGTAGTTGTTGCATATTCTGAATAGGATTTGCTCTATAAGATACCATAGAACCAGTAGCACCAGAAGTTTCGCCAGTTATTGTTTCACCAACTAAAAACCTTTGGTTTGATGTGATAATAAGTTTCTTTGCAGCTTGGTCAATATCGTCAATGAGAACTGTAGCAGTAGCTTTGGACGTACCGCCAGTTATAGTCTCTCCCTTTTCAAAAGCTGCTGTAGACCCAGCACCAACTTCCGCCATAAGTTTTGGTAAACTAGCGTCCTCAACATCTAATATTATATTTTGTGTAACAGGACTTTCTAGTACGATGTTGTCAATGTCACCATCGACTTCAAGAATACCAGCTTCAAGAAACTCGTAATACTGTTTAAGAAATTCAGCAAACTTAGGATGATCAGCCTGAACAAACTCAGGAATTTGCCCATCTATAAGAGGAGATATCTTTGTAGTTAAAGTAGCATCAAAAGGTGCCATGGTTTAGTATCCTGTACTTGGTGACGTATAACTGCTTGACGTTGTGTAGGTTCCACCAGCGCCAGGTTGACTAACAGCAATTGTGTCTACTTCTCCCGAAATTTTAGAATTAGTGAAATCGATCTCTAGTATCTGATTTCTTACAGGAACTATATCTTTAGAATCTGGTACAACAGTAAAACGAATACTAGTTGATGCAACTCCATCTACATTAGATATAGAGGTAATTGTTATACCACTAATTACAATTTCACCAGTAGTATAATTAATTGTGCCAGATGCATTATCAACATATGTCCTTGTGATACCAACAAGATAATATCTACGAACATTACCTTGTCCATCATCATCAAAGAAATACTCATTAGTGGTATCACCACTAACCTTAAATCCTGTAGAAGTTAGAATACCGCCAGCGTCTGAATTATGGCCACTATGCGGATTATACAATGCATTATCAAAATATATATTGTGTGAAGCAGAAGAATTGAGAGTAGGCTGAATAGATTTTGCCATAATTATATTTGTCACGTTACTCAAGATAGCAGTATTAGTGTCATCAATTAATCCAGCAACATAAGAATGTCTAAAAACTTTACTAAAACTTTTTAACTCATCATTGTTAAAAGTTGTTAACGTAGTAGTAACATCATTTATAAGTGTTTCCTTTTCCTTAGTAGTTCTACTAGAATCATACTTAAAATTTACATTTACAAATAACTTAATTGTGTCAGGATCAACAATAACAGGAGTTATTGAAGCCACATTATATTTTTGAAAATCTTTAACTAGCTGGGTTTTCTGAGCAGAAGTAAGATTATTACCTGTAGTAGATTTAATAGAGATAAACACCCTACCATAAGATGCTGTACTTGTAACACCAAGAGTCGGATCGTAGGAACCACTCTCTCCACCAAACACTTGTACCGCCTGTGTTTGCGGAAATAGTTTCTTTGCAAAAAGTTTATAATCCTCTGCTGTAACACATCTGCCTTGAGCTGCGTAGTCAAGGGGAGCATTAAGTTTTATTGACGCAAGTGACTCTGCCTCGGTGCCACCTTTAGCTGAATTAATAGTTACAACAGTTATACTAGTAACACTGTCTATAGCACCACTAGATGTAAAAGTTGAAGCACCATTACCCTTGTCTTTATTTGTAACAACATATTTAAGAAATACTATATTTCCATCGGTGACAGCCTGACTAACTATACCATCTCCAAAGTAAACCTCAAATTTTCCTGCCTCTACTTCTTGCAGAAAGTAAACTGTACTGGAGCCTGTAAGTTGAGATATGTCTGTCGCTTTAGTATATGTCGTAGTTGTGGAGTCTGTTGATGAGTTCTGAACTGAAACTGTTAGAGTTGTGGTATCCGCTCTTTCGGATGGTATAACAAATCTTTGGTTTACATCAGAAGTATCTACTGTATATCTTGTAGTAGTATATGTTCCTTCGTATATTGCAATATTCGAAAAAGGAATTTCTAATCCTGTACTTGACGCTTGATGATCTGCAATAGTTACAAACTCATAGTCCTCGTTATTTACCTTAGTAGTAAACTTACTTCCAGCAGACATAGATGCTGAAAGTTTAGATGAATCGTTGAGTGTTATATTAACTGTAGCTTTGGCTGCACGGCAAGAGTCTACTTCGTATCCCAACATCTTGGCATGTGAGACAATGCTGGAACGTAGAGCAGCAGAGTCCAGAAACATTTCGTTTGCTACCATATTAGCATTGTATGCAAGGTAATGAGTATTATACGCAAGAGTATCCAACATAATATTCATACCAGAGCCTTCAAAATCATAATCCTTAAACTCGGTCTGAGCTTTAAGAAATAATTTTAAGTTTTCCTTGATACCTTCAAAATCTAATTCTGTTACTTTTAATTTTTGACTATTGGCCATTATCGTAATCTCTCTAACATAATTGTTGTTTCTACTAATTCAGTTGGAACATTAACCACATAAAATTCAAGTGTTATGTTATATGCATTACGATCTAAATCAGGTATAGCCCTTACACCCACAAGCCTCGCTCGTGGTTCGAAATTTTCAATAACATCCTCAACCCTCTTTCCTAGAATAACAGCTGTTATAGGAGTCAAAGGTTCAAATAACAAATCTCTAACACCAGAATAGATTTCTGGGCGAAAAGGTTTTTCATATTGGTTTAACAATACCAAATTACGAACAGAACGCTTAACAGCTTGAATATTCGTAAGAATGTTAATATCCTTACTTCTATTGTTAGCCCCAAAGAACAAATCCAGATCGGCATACTTACGAACTGCTCGGTCTGACTTATTTGTAGACTCCGCATCCAACATTCCAGACGGATTGCGCCATGCGCCAGTTTGTTCCGTATTTGGCATAGATTACTCCTTATAAAGTATTTATACTAACCATCAGATTGCTTCATCATGAAAGGTGTAGATTTTCTCCAAACTTCTTTGGCATTTATTCTAATAAAGGGTTCCCTAGTTTCCTGCTTGTTAGGATTAGGAATAGTCAACATAACATTCTTTCCTCTATTAAACGCTTCTCTCTGTCGCCTTAATCTCACCAAAGGGGGTACATCTTTTTTCATTGCTTTAGTAACCCACTTAGATACACTTCTACGTTGTCCTTTAGATGTGTATTGTGCTCTTGATTTTTTTCTAGCCATAATATAACTCCTATAAAACTATGGTTTCTTGCTCGGGAAATTGTTCTTCTCTTTGAGCAGCCACTTCTGCTTCTATTTCTGCCTCGATTTGTTTAACCTTTCTGTCAAACATCTCTTCTTCAGCTTTTATTTTTTTCTCTAATGCCGTTAAGTTTTCGGACAAAGTTGTTCTAGAGTATGAATCTCCATATATTGCAGCCTCTTCATCTACCATGTCGTCATCACTGAACTCTTGGGCTGCTTCTTCCATTGCTGGTTTTAAAGCTTGCAATGAATTCTTTGCTTTCTCTATTGCTTCTTCAGCCCCACTAGGAAGTTCTAGATTGGGCAAGCCCGCACATATATCTCCACCACTAGCTAGAGCTTTTGAAATCTCTGCCTCAATATCTGGTAGAGCGGAGCCAAACTGGGAAACAATACTTGCTAACTTTTGGATATATGCAACACTACCAGCACTAAGAGTTCCCAATGATTCAACTTCCGCCTGAAAGTTAACAGCGGGTAATGTTGGCATAGCAGAAATCATTGCTCTCAAGTCTGTCTCTAATCTTGTTAAGGAAGCATTAAGTGTAGAAGCTAATGTTGATGCATTTACATCTAACCCAGCTTCAATTTCTGCTTTAATAGAATCGAATTGACTCATAAGTTTATTAAAGTCAGGATTAGCTCCACAAAGGTTTGGTGCTGAGAAATCTACCATCTGTCTCTCCTAAGGCCCTGCAAAAGAATTTGCACTACCAGCTGCAACTGAGGTACAACCAGTTATTCCATCACCTATACGTCCGCCACCCTTACCATTAACAAAGACTGTAGTAGACCCTGTAGTTATCGGGGCTGCGTGAGATGGACAGGGAACAGGCGGCAATAAGTGTGAGGTATTAACATCACCCTGTCTACTCCATGCGATTCCGTTAACAAATACATTTGCTGAACCTTCTGCTCGAGTCATTGCAGAACAATGGGTTACGTCTGCATCTCCAATTCTAGTTATTGCGGGCACGTTCTTTCTCCATTAATTCTTGTAACCTAGTATTCCATAGAGCCATTTCCGCATGTTCTTCTTCGGTATGCGGTTCTGGTGGAATATCTGGTAAAAATTTAATAACATGTTCGAACTCTTCTGGAATATCTCCCCAGCTGGTATATGTCCTCAATTCCCCATTAACTACAAACTGAAATTCTGCCATAATAATTCCTTATGCTGGGTTGATATCTACTTTATTTGTAGCAGTCGGTGAACCACCACCAGACTTAATAGTGTATATAGTACCAGCAATTGAATCAATTGTGGAACTAGCTGTTTCGGATATTGCAGCTTCCGATACAACAGTAAAGTTACCAGCGGATTTGATGTTTAATGTACCACCAGACTTCATAGACACAATACCAGAAACGGTGGTGAAAGATAAATTATTCTTTGCGCTCAAACTTAGATCAGCCAATGTAGTAAGGCTGTACTTGCCGACAATATTAGTGTCAAAGTATCCGTTGATCGTGCGACTCTCATTCTTCTCTATAACAGTATCAATGTCTTCACCCACATATCCCTTGAGATTATTCTTAACATTATACGCATAATTGCCTCTTACCTCTTGTTCAAAGTTTCCACCAGACTTGCCTGCACCAACTTTAACTTGATGGTTCTTGTGTATCCTCTGAATATAACTTCCTTCTATCTCCTGTATACAATCTCCCTTAATCAATTCCCTTTTGGTTCCTTCTATTGTGAGGTTAACATTGCCACTGATAATTACGTTGGACTTGCCCGCAATGATCTCATAGTTATCCCCCATGACCTTGACAACCTTAGTACCGTCAGGGTGTATCTCTTCAAAGGTTCCAGAACTATGTTCTCTGTGTAGTCTTTCCCCAGCTGGTGTGTCATCAATCTCCATGATATGACCAGCCTCAGACTCAAACACATGGTTATAAGGATACTTACCAGAAATATAAGGACTAGCATCCTTCTTGAGGCCTCTTGGGTGCGGTTCGTCCCATGTCGGGCCAGTATCGTCTACCTTTAGTTCATCCGAAACAGTTTGAAGATTGGGTTTCGCAGCTGTTATAATACTAGTGCGTCTTATCTTTCTTCGGGCAACTACAGAACCATGATTTTCCGCTACACCTCCCCTACCAAGACGGCTGGTATCAGTCTCCCCTACGGTATGTCCAGAGTAACGACTAAATGTGCCTTGCTCTTCGTCTTCGGTGTCCACACGAGCACCCAAAGGATAGGGGCCATACTCACCATACTCGTTTGGGTTTAGACCACCAACCGCATAATAATTGATATTCTTATCATTGACTTGAGTGGACTCCTTATGTCGGGGATCATTGAACCCTTCTCTAAAGTTAGCGGAGTTTTTCGGAACCCCTGGCAGAGTTCCTATGATTGTTGGTTGTTGTTTCTCTGCTGAATCACGAAAGAACCCTACAACCCACGTTCCTTCAACAAGAAAAGAAGGACTGTTGCCCATACCATGCATGGCTGGGTCTGTAACAGGATGCATCACATGAGCCCACGGCAAATCGCTCGTGGGTAGTGACGTAAGATTCGGTGTGTGAAAACCCAAACACCTAACTCGCACCCTTCCTAACTGATCTGGATCATTTCTATCTTCAACTACGCCGACAAACCAAACGAAACCGTCAAGCCCCATATGCATTAACATCTCCAATCCGTATAAAACTATTTATAACGGATTAGTGTAAGTCGGGATCACGCCCTAAGCGTTTCGTTTCGGGAGTATAGGTTTCATACTCTGCCTTGACTCCCTGTTCAGCATACATTTGTACGATGGTCATAGCCTCTTCTAGTGCATTGACCTCATCAACCAGAACTTCCTTCGTAAATATACGGTATCTTGTCATGGTAAGTCTTATTTAGTAAGTTTTAGGTTCCCAGCCACAATAACTCGCTCATAATCCGTAGTTTGTGGTTCTACACTGTGATATAACCAGCCAGGAAACAGAACTAAATCTCCTGGCTCGGGAATAAATCTAAATCCGCCGTCATCAAAACGTAAGCCGCTACAACTGTCTGATACATTGGCATAGTATACCCATGACCAAGGATGAGGCCAGTGATCGTGACTTTTCGTGTAATCGCCCTTACGAGATATGGAACCCCAACAGTCATATGGTTCCAGAGGAACTTTATGAGGGCTGTTCTCCATCGCAAAGGCCACGGCCTGATCAGCAATTTTTGCAAAGGTCAGGTCTTCCTTGTGCATAAACCATTGCGTCATCTGGGCTTTGACGTTAGTTTTCCGCATCTGCTCATCGCCCTGTTTCATTATGATATTCTTTACATCATAATGTCCAATGTTTTTACTTATCACTGGATAACGAGCGACAAACTCTGTAGAATCAGGATGGTTCCGTATTTCCATAGTAACCTTTCTCCTCTGGATACCAATACCAGCCTGTGGCGATGTACTTGGTCGTTGTATGTACTGGATTGCCTCTATGCTGAAACATCCACGCTGCCGGCCATATCGCTCCTACACCCTTTCGGGGTTGCAGTTTCACATCCTCGTACAAAAACTCTGTTGTGCCCTCTCCTTCGGGGGTGTCGTTAAGATATATTGTCCATACAAGAGCCCTCGAACAGTTCTCCCAATGAGATACCTCACTATGAAAGTTATGAAACCCACCACCAAAGGGCTCGGTACGTTGTATCTTGTTCTCTGGCATACGCAGCCTCTTTTTACCACGATAAACAGAAGGAAACCGATACAGATAGTCTTCGAGCATGGCTCTCTTTGCGTTTTGTAGTAAAACCCACAGTTCGTTATCCTGTGGCAACCACTTCTGGACATCTCTTCGGGTATCACGAGAAGCTTCCACTGTTTTACCCTCACCAAGATTAGCCCAGTCTATCAGAGTATTACAGGTGGTGTATGTCAGTATATTAGGAAACTCTAGTATAAAGGATTTCTGGCTCATACGTCTGCTCGATCCAGATTGCCGGCGATCATAATACGGTCAGTGTCACTTTCCTGTGTCGGGACAGAATGAAACAACCATGCAGGCCATATTATCAACTGTCCTGTTCTTGGAACCACCGCAATATCCTCATGTGGAACCACTCCTTCGTCAATACCATTGGAAAGAGATGATTTGTTTACCATATCGTTAAATATCAGTGGTGGATGACTTTCATCGCCTCTTACACAGTAGGTATAAGACCACAACGAGGGCCAGTGGGTATGTTTATTACAGGAGTTGCCCCTATTATAGATCAGGCCCCATGACTCCGTGATACTCAGGGGTACGGTTTCGGGCTCCCCTTCGGGTGATGTTCTTCTTGCAAGGGGTATCATAGACGCAAACCCTATTGCAGCTTCTCCGATTATTTTAAAACTCTCATAATGGTCATGCATATCCCAGCGAGTCATCAGGCACTTCGCTTCGGTACGGTTGTCGTACTTGTCGCCCTCTTTCCGTATGGCATCCTCTAGATACTCGTTAAGAACACCGCCGTTCGTGGGGTCAGCCACCTCTTTAATCCTTACTGGAAAGGGCATCAGAAAATTCGGCCAGGGTTTCGCTCGTTTTTTCGGTGCGACATTCGCCGCTAGATCACTTAGTCGGCTCATATTCCATCACCTCATCCATAAAGATAAACGCATAACCACCTCTTTTGGTCTTCACCTCAAGAAACACCGTATGAGCGTTCTTCTCCTTGACAGGAGTCCACTTCTTCATCTTCTTTGACCAGTACAACGCAACACCGTCTTTGAGCTGCATCTCATCATATGAGTCCATCTCACTTTGCACGTTAATCAGAATTCCTTTTTGGGGAGGCCCGTATTCCGTTGCGAACTTCACCGTATCACCAATATTATATTCCATTATTCCTCTCTATACATTCCATGAAAGAAAGATGTACCTGTTAAGTCATCGTCCTTCGCTGAGTTTTGGGGGGTGGGGGCTTTCCCATCCAGTTCCACAAACAAACCATGAACAGCCCGTATCAGTTCAATCAACTCGGACTGGCTCATCTTGTTCTTCTGTGCATATGCAGAAACCACTTCCACAACTAAATCAAGGTCATTATCCATACAAATATTCCATTCGCCATGATGGCTACCGCCACCGCATTAACAACAATGAGTGCCCTATCATTCCAGATAATGGCCACCCACAACCAACCCGCTACTCCGATACCCTGTAATATCATATTCATAGGATAAAGGTTATTCGTAGTAGCGATCATCGCAAAGACAAGTACAATAGAACTGGCCCACTTAACATACCAATTCAGAGGATGGTGATGCTTCAGAGGGGTAGAAGTCTTCGTAATATGTTCGTGTTCTTTCAGTTCCATGATTCCTTTTCTTCAAGATGTTATTTTAACCAGTATACCACAGGTTAAAGGAGTAAGTCAAGCAAAAAATAGCTCTCTGGATACTTATTGCATTTATAGATTATGAACTGCGGCCCAGTTTTAACCCCCCATAAAGCTCCAGAGAGGGGGGGGTATATACACTTCGGGAGCCTACACCGCACTTGGGGGCTCCCGCTGCCACTCAATCAGTCCTTCCCCATAGCTTTCCCATAGTGGCAGTATGGTACTTGCGGTTTTCGTCCACTGTGAGCTCTCAACACCTTATGTGTGGACTGCTGAGGTTACATTCACGCCATTATAAAGCCTCCTGTGACTATGTGAGAGACACGCATCCCGCCACCTCTTCTGAGGAACTTTACCAGCGGCCAACCATCCTTAACTCTCATCATATACACAGTATAGGGGCTTCTACGGGGTTTGTCAAGCATTAATTAGCTGTATCTGAAGGGGCAGCATAGTCAGAATACCCTCTTTTCTGCGATATGTCAAGGGACTTTGGAAAATAAATGCCGATATCCTGTAGACTTTAACCAGCACTCAGCTATGTTTATTTTAACCTTTTTTATAGTTATCCGCATTTATCCTATATTCTCTATATAATGTCAGATAATACTCAAAGCTCTCTGGGTAGTTATATGGGCTGGGTATAGGCGTACCGAAATACTCCTCTAATTCTCTCCATATGTACTCTATATCAGGCACCTTGTGGCCTTTGCATAATTCTCATACCCTTTTTGGCACAGTGAAATCCAGGCCGATTCTTTGCTTATTTCCGTGTATCTCACTGGCACTATGTGTGATTCGTGGATCAAATACGACAAATGTACCAGGCACCATAGGAATGGCCTCGTCACCATGCAGAAATAATCCCCCATCCATAGAGCCCCAATCACTGTTCAGCAAACCGAAAATCTTTATATGTCCGAGGTCTTTTACATGATCTGTATGAGGATTATCCAGCCTATTTTTGTCTTTTATTGATATACCAGCGTAGGTTATCTCTGGTGAGAATAAATCCGAGCGCTTATCATATAACAGAATAAGAAGGCCCATGGCCATTCCAGCAAGTAGTGGCTGGCGAACTTCTCCGTCAATTATATCCATTTTCAGATGCTTGTCTGGATGATTTTGTGGATATTTCATATGCCAGGCCTCTGTATTCATGGCTGTGTATTTCATCATATCCAGATATGTAAGTGGTATTCCTGATTCGATTATTTCAAGCATAGGTCAAATATCCTCCGATTATATACTTGGGGCCTGTGATGGGCGCATCTCCTGTGTGAAGCCATGGCCACATAGGGGGAAATAGAAGCAGATTTCCCTGTTTTGGCGTGGAAATAAATGAATCTGTTACCTCTGGCGTAGACGGGCGAATTATAGTCTGCCCACCCAGCTCCACTGTATTGAGATACAGAAAGGCGACCAGAAAGCGATTACATGTGGCTTTATTCAGCACATCAACGTGTTCTGGAAATTTCTCATTGGCCCCCGGCATATACCGTTTTAGTTTAGGGGGTTCAAATCCTATTGAAGTCGGCCATTGTTTGTCGGTAAGGCCGCAGTCTTTTTTGTATTGTTCTACGCCCATCATAAGGTAATTTATCAGCACATTGATGGACTCTCGCCACATCGTATTCGGCCCATGCATCATATTGATCTGGGTCAGCGTAGCGTCTTCTCCGCAATTCTGAGTTTCATGATTTTCTTTGTCTTCCTCGAATTTCTCTATCTGTGCATCACACCATTCTTTTGGTGCAATATCCGAATACAGCCGTACATAATTATCCATCATACTTTCCAATCTTCTCCGAAATCCGTCTTATCAAATACCGGCTCTGCGAATTCTTCCTGATTTGAATCCACAAGATCGTTTTGTTCTTCCTGTTTTACGTCTGTGAGCTTCATTTTTGACCTATCCAGCCCCAGCACAAATCGTCTATTCACATTGGGGTCAGAATAACGATTCTTGAGTTGTTTCACGCATATCTGGTTCAGTTCTTCAAGTTCCTCATTAGATAATAGTGCAAACATGAGATCAGCCGTAGCAGGTAGACCGAAACTCTCTGCTGTATCTTCAAGACCAACATCAGAGGATACGAAGCCTGTCCTATTTGTCTGTGTCGCCGACACAATCGGTACGTTTGTCTCAACCGCCAATCCCCTAAGCTCCTCAGCAATCGATTTGACATATGTGTAACTGTTGACATTGGCACTTCCTTTAAATCTTGCTGATGCACAAATATTCAGATAATCTATGAATATTATCTCTGGGCGAAAACTCTTTTTGATCGCCAATTCCTTAATCAGTCCACGAAAATGAGCCACATGCGCCGATGCCGTGGGATATTCCTTGATAATTAATGCTCCAGCTGTGCTTTTTCGAATATTATCTATCTTACTCTCAAACATGGTTTTGGGTAGGTCATGTAGATCATCTATGCTCACGTTCATGAGATTTGCATCAATTCTCTCAGCGATTCGTTCTTCTGCCATCTCCAGTGTGATATACAGGACATTGCGTCCCTGACTAAGACAGTTGGCTGCCATATGACACATGAACAGCGATTTACCTACACCAGTACCAGCGAGGGCAATGTTCAGTGTCTTGGGCGGTAGGCCGCCCTTGGTTATTCGGTTGAAGAAGTCGAGATCGAAAGGAATTCTTGTTTCGGTTCGATGGTAATAGTCATATCTGGAGTCGCTATCCAGCACATAATCGTGCCCAACATGATTATCAAAACCCACAGCCAGGGCATCTGAGAGAATGCTCGGGATTGAAGATACATCTGCATCCTTATGTTTTCCATCAATGATTGATATGCCTTCGATAATTGCATTATATACCGCCTTGTCTTTACAAAATTGTTCGGTTGAATCCACCAACCAATCATAGTCAACTTCCTCTGTGGATAGAGTTTTGATCACATCGATCACACGCCGAAAATCCTCTTCGTTGAGGTCTTTTCGATTCTGCACCTCTACCTCAAGCGAGGTTTGGGTGGGAATTTTGCTGTATTTCTCTGTAAAAGCCTTGATTTCTTCGAATACGAGGCGTTCTGCACGATCCGAAAAATAGTCTGCCCGCATATGTGGAATCACCTTGCGAGCGTAGTCCTCATTTGATACCAGCGAGGATAGGGCTGTACGTTCTATTGTTTGGGTCAAGTAATTTGTTCCTCATTCGTTATGATATCCACCAGAATATCACCAATCAATTTAAAAAAGTCCTCTTGAAACCATTCCTGTTCCAAGCCATTTGAATCTACAATATCATACTCGAATCGAAAAGGCAAGTCACCTTCTTTAGTAAGACTCTTCTGAATATCCTCTGGACTCGGCACAGAAACCTTACCGTATTTGTATACCACTCCCTGATATCGGCCTTTTGTGATACCAATGCATTGCCATTTTTGATCCTTGTCTGTTACATATTTGTACATATCTTTCATGTTTTCACCATCACTAAATGTGTCCTATCTGGGCCGCAGTTCGCCACAGTATGTGTTTTCGTTGTGTCCACCTCATAAACATAACCATCGGCAGGAATACGGAAAATTTCTTTTCGATCCTGTATCAGGCCTCTCTTGGGGAATATAAAAAGTGCATCTTTATGAGTATCAAGGGCCAAATGATAGCGTTTCGCCTTATCCTTATGCATACTGTAGGTGGTATGCATATTTTTGACCATAAATCGAGCCCGAACTACGTCCAAATCATCTATTATTTGTTGGAATATCGTACCCTTATATTGGGGTAACAAAAGGGAAAAGTCCCTTTCTTTTACCTCTGGGCGGTCTTTTAATGACCCACAGGCGCTCGTATAAGAGCCATCTCCACTATGCTGTAGTGCTGATTGTACAGAACCATCGGCACTTTCATGCCACTGGATAGTTCCTTTTAGGGATTCATATTCCCATAACAACTGTTCAATATCATATTGCTGGTTTGTTTGTTTCACGAAGGACACGTTTTAATCGCTCACTTTTAACACAAAAAAATTCATTATTCTTAAATCGGCCGTCATAAATCTTTTGTAAATGTTCATTCAAGACTATATGATTCACCATTACATATTCTACACATTCCTGTTTGTTTTCGAACTGTGGCGTAGTGAAAATGTAGAAATCTATCGGGCTCCACATAGCCACCAGTACGATTATAGCTGCTTTAGATACCAAAACTTTCTCCACACCCACACGAACTTGCCGACATGGGATTCTTTACTGTTAGATAGCTTCCCCCTAACTCCTCTACATAATCGATTTCACTGCCCAAAATGTATATCTCAGCCATAGGGTCTAGTACCAGTACATCATCAATGGGGTCAGACCATGCTACATCAGGCCAGTTCTTCTGGAAGTCCCATACATACTGGAATCCAGAACAACCCCCGCCTTGTACACCGAGGGTTACATAGTCTCCGTTTGAGACACTTTTAAGGTAGTCTCTGGCCCTATTAGTGATTGTAACCATTGAAATATTTATTCGAGTAGCCATTTCTGGCTTTTCTCAATAAAGCTTTAACAACAGTTGACCAGTAATTTCTAGCCCATCTACTGTTATCAGAACAATCTCTCAACGCAACCGCTGCTGCAATTCTCTTCTCTATCAAGTCGCTCAATTTCCTCATACTCCTTGAGTTGATCAATTATACCCATGAATATTTTAAACATATCCTTAACCTTGGCAGTATCGTCTGCCTTCGGTACACATAGGGTTTTAATACTCGCATCTTGAGCGATTATAGTGTCTCTTGCTTTGAGACATTCACTCATTGATGGCATTTCAGTTGTGTATTGTCCACCACCAGATAGGGCGGTGACAATTAATAGTGCTTTTATCATGCAGCCTCCTTGTACTTGTCGTACCAATATTTTGAGGAATTACGCAATTCCTCGTTCGCCTCACGAACATATTCTAACAGATCGGTGATAACACCAGCCTGTTTCTCAGCCCAATCATCACCACGATTTGCAATCTGGTCTATGATCTCTTGGACATAATCGATTGAAGGGCACGTATTGCCAGGCACCGCCGGTGCTTTTGCTTTTGCAGCCTCAATCTTCTCACGTTTTGCACTCACTTTAGGCATTATGCTGCCTCCTTCAAAATTTCTTCACAAAGTTCTGCAATTTCCTCTCGTTTCAAGCGAGAACAAGCAATCCGATAATCACCAACACGGCCTGCGGTAACAGTCATCTTATTGCCGATAACCACATCAGGAGCCTTACCGTTGTCTCCGTATGTACCGACAGTTGGGGTATCAATGACAACACGAAGATATTCCATCATCCGTTCCGTCACCTTCCAAGTTCGTCCAGTGCTTTCAAAGTATCGTTTTTTCATTAGACTTTGCTCCATCCAAATTTATCACACAAAAACTTCTCAGTACCCACTAGTACCATATCACCGACACTGGTAGACCGACAACCATCACCATCAAACATTTTGGTAACTTCCTTGTTGTTCCACCAACCATCTTCAATAGAGTTGGTTTTCATAAACGCAAACTCTAACTTCTCATCAGTGGTCATTCCGCCAGGACACTCGACAAAGGCAACAGTGTGAGCATCCTCATCAAAGGCAGAGTGTATCACAGCTACCTTTTCAACACCACCAAGTGTTTTCAGCAATGCTTCTAATTTTTTACTCATGAGAACGCCACCAAAGCAAAATAACCTAGTCCAAACAGGGACAGAAGAAAGAATGTTTCTCCAACCCTTCTGTTAAAAGCAACCCAAAAGTGCCTATCCAGCTTTACGCCGAATATGGTCAAAGGGCCTTTACAAGCTTTTTCAAATTCAGATTTTTCCATTTTAAGATGCATAATAAGCCTCCTCAGTGTAATAACCAATAGGGGAAAGTCCTCTCTCAGGCAACAACTCTAAAGTACACACTTCAGAAGTCATTATTTTACTGATAGAACCGTTATCCCATTTCACATCAATGCCGTAACCACCATTCAATTTGGTCTTCTTGTCAACCCTGACAATCTCACCAAATACAAGTGGTATCATCGCACCGTAATTTCCAATGATTTTTGTTCCTATTTCCATAATAACCTCTTTCTCAATTATATTACTAGCATACCAGCTAGAATAAGGTTTGTCAAGCGAAAACTGGCACCTATCCGGCGCCAGTCCACCTGACTTCGTAACCACCCTCAAGGACGTTACCTCTTGCGAAGTTTCTGGCAGGAGCAGCCCAACCAGCAGCCTTCAAAATATCACCTTTTTTGAACTTCTTGTCAGTATCAGTTTTGACAATAAATCCCTTTACACCACCCTTCTCAGCGAAGATTCTGATGTATTTGGGGCCAACCGTGAACGTCAAACTCTCACAGAACTCCTCATACATTTTCTCTCTAATCGGGTCATTCGTCAGAGTATCATCCAATCTATTGCCCCACTTAAAATAGGACTCTTTTAGTGCCTCAACAAACTTTTCAGCACCAGCCTCAACGGTTTTTTCACCTTTTGCGACAAATATATTCATTATGCAGCCTCCTTAACCACAATCCACGCATCAACTGTACTACGATTGAGTGCAGTGGGATTTCTTTCAATAAAAACCAACAATTCCTCGAAAGTCATTCTAAGAGTTTTTGCCTCTTTTGACAAAACCTTAGTAGCAGCTCCTAGTCTACAAGTTGGGGCACCTTTTAATCTCATATCTTTTCCTTTTCTCTTGATTATGTCTTATTATTACATATTTCAGAGGTGGGGTCAAGCGAATAATGGCTTATTTTAGGGGGTGTTGCAAATTTGTCACAGATGCTCCATAACTACATGATATCTATCTTCTGTAGAATCATTTGTCACGCTGTGTAAATGTCTTGTTTGTAATCTGTATATGTCGCCTGGCCGATATGGTATTTCACCATTAGGATGCACCTCAAACTTACACCCCTCTGGAAAGTTGATACACAAATTATAGAGGTATTTTGGTTTAAGAGGATGATGTATGTGAGGTTTTATCTTTGCCCCAGGCCCAAGTTTACTAACAGTACAATCCTTGTACTGGTGTGAGTTTTTCTGTAAAAATTCGTATAGGGTAGGAAAATGTTCTTGTGTAGGAATTGCAAGCCATCTATCCCAAGGCTTGTTAGGAGAGTTATATCTTACATTATCAACACCATCTAGAAGTTTACCATGTTTTTCTATAATATGATCTGAGGTTTCTTCTTGACCTTCCATACGCACCCAAGCTGAGAAGTTCTTACACTCTTCTAACATCTGCAAATGGTTAGATATGGAATCATGAAAAGTAGCTCCAGGCTCTTTACTACTAGTACCTATTTCATATACTTTCTTTAGATTTTCGGGATTGAGATAGGAAAACATTTTTGCAACAGTTTAGAATCCTTTGGGGGGTTTAGCGATTCCACGAGCTTTCATTTCCATCTCAACCCATTGTTTGGCTTGGGGAGATTTAACTGGTTTACGGAGAAGACCACGAATCTGTTTGAATACCTGACGAAACACATCCTCACCAGCATCATTATTGTCCACAATAACCAGATTGCCCTTGAAATGTTGACTGAATTTACCAAGATTATTCTGAACGTCCTTCCACAATGAAACCACAATGGCTTCTGGTACAGAACGAGGTCGGGCAGCGTTGCGTTCAAGTGCAACGTCCAAATTGGTATTGACAAATAACATGTGTGTGTCGTAACCTATCTGTTTTAGTTGAATCGATTGATTGATTACCTTCTCATGATCACTGCCAGTGCCATCAATGATTAGACCTAGACGGCCTGCAACGAGGCCTTTTTGTTTTTTTCCTGTGAGCACTTTTGCACGATCACGAACAACATCTCTCGCTTCTGTCTCATCCTTCGGCATCTTCGCAGATAAGCCCTCTTTCGCCAACATAATTTCGAAAGCATCATCAGAGTTAACAGATACAAGGCCAGTCCCGCCGGTGGTTTTCCCAGCAACGTAGGATTTACCACTGCCAGGGCCGCCGGCGCAGAAAAAGGCCTTAAATATATTGGGGTCTTGGAGCCCCTCTAGTAATTCGTTGTAAGTCTTCATTAGGTAATTGCCCTATTCCTTTTTTATATCCAATCATTTCTAATATGTATTTATCTTCTTTAGTGAGTGCAGGCATTTCATTTTCTCTACTTTGCCTTTGGAATGTCATCTTCTTGATTCTATTTTTGGTCTTAGCCATTTTAAGTTCCTTTCGAAGTTTATTTTTATGGATATTTCTCTTTTTAGGAATAGCTACACTCTCCTTTCTATCTGATCATATAACAATTCTGCTATATGTGCGTGGCCCTCTTTATTGGGGTGCATATCGTCTTCACTCACTCTCATTTTTATTCGCATGGGGTCAACATCATCCAATTTATCGGATATAGTAAATCCACCTATATCGTGGTACAGTGGCCACCCATAAAATGTTTCTTTATTCATATCATGAATGATGGGGTGATCTAACAACATTTTAACTATTTTGTGTGGGGGATCGTTGAATTGACTACTGCCAAATGCTGAACACTGTAAATAGGGTATATCATTAGCCTCACAGTGGTTTTGAAATGCATGATACCACCTATGGGATTTTTGATAATTATGTTCAGTGCTTACCATATTTTTGTCTAAAAGGGTGTTCACAACTTGTGAAGCAGCTTCTCTCATTTCCTTAGACTTCCATCCTTTAAATACCATAGTACCGATAGTTGGGTCTATATGGAGCGTTCTTATGCCACTATGTATATCTTTATGGGGCCTTATGTTTGAACCACTGAAGTCCCACCTTGAATGTTCACTCCACATAACAATTGCAAGACCCACATTTTTCTTTTCTTTACACAACTCATCTACAATACTGTTGTAAATATATTCGTTACCTCTAGAAATACGTCCTAGATTAATCAGTTCCATACCCAGCATTTCTGCCAGTAGGTCAGGCCATCTTGGATATTCCTCTTCTTCTTCATAATGACCATTAGCCTTACGAAGAGCTACTCTCCACCCTCGTTTCGTTTCACTTTGGGGAGCAGTCCAGCTGTCTCCCGATACCACTAACTTCATGCCATCTCATCAGAATAAAACTCATCTACTATTACCTCGTCATCAAGAAACAAGTCATCTATATCAGTAGGTAGAGCTTTAGTAGCTTCCAACGAATCCTCTATACAGTCTTTCACACACCTCATAAACATGAGATGCGTTGGGCCACCCTCAGCACCAATATCAAATTTATGATGTATGGCAGAAACTAAGAATGGGCCGTGATAAAATCTATCAGTCTGTTCTTTTTTGGGTTGTTTGTCCATCGCTTGTCGAGGCATGTCTATTGTTACAATTTGTCCAGCTCTCATATATGTATGACCAACAGCTGTTAAGTCCATCACTAAACCGTTTCTTAATGATTGATTAAACGCTGATCTTTGCTGTGCCCATTTGTCGGGATTAGATGCTTGAAATACATATTTGCCATCCCCATTCACCATACTGGCACATGTACCAGCGTTTTGATCCTTTAGAGATGTGGATGCAAGGTATTTCTTAGTAACAGCAGAACTTAAAGTGCTACCATCTTGATCATATGCCATCTTACTGTACATGGGGTTGCCAGCGGTTCCATGATAAGAGTTGATTGTGGCATTATCCTTTGTTTTAGGTGAGCCGTCAGCCTCTTCAAACTGTTTAAAATAATTATATGTCTTAGTAATAATGTCTTTATTAAATATATCGTGTATAGTCAGTTCAGAAGAGAATTGGCCGTTTACCGTACCGCCCATTGTATCAGCGTTGCTATCCCTAGTCCAATCTCTAACCCTACCATACTCAGCAAGTATGCCTGGCTTTCCATCTTTACTTGTTTCGTTTTCTATTAATGTGTACTGTTGGACTGATTCTGTTGCATACATTGATTGCACAGAGCGAAAATGAAATCCTGTTAGTGTCTCAAAAAATCTATATGTAGCACTACCATGTTCAGCTGATACTGCTTCACGCTTACATTGTTCTATTATTTCTATTGGAGTAAGTTCATTAGCGATTATCTTTTTAACACCACTAGACTTTTCTATAAAACAGGCCTTTTTAGTTTTTAGATCGCTCTTTAATACTTGTTTAGCAATATCAGAATATGTACCTGATAATGTCCTATCGACAATCACCCGATTGTTTCTTATACTTTCAGTAGAAGTGAAGTCTAGAGCTATAATAGCTATAGAGGATTTAACAGGGAAATCACTCACAACATTGTGGACATAAAATAATCTGTCTATGATTTGTTCCTCTCCCAAAGCACCACCAGCTGGAACAGAAGGTGTGCGAATCTTCAGGCGTAGGTGTTCCTGTCCTATAAGAGGCAGGGTATTGACAAGACCAAAGTTGTCAGTAAAAACTATATGACCTTGGAGAATTGGTGAATCTATATCTTCAAATATATCTATATGTTGACAGGCCAGAGTAACATCTACTCTGTCATTACCACAACTAATTATTTCCACTTTCTCCAGCATAAATTCGCCAGCATAAGTTAAACTATCGGACATTAAATCTTACTTTCATTCATCAAAGCTTGAAATTCATCTACAATTTGTGGTACATAAACAGGGTCTATTAATATTATTTTTCTCTTCTTGTCTTGTTCTGCTTGTTCATATTCTAAATTGGTTACAGCTGTAGCCGTAGGGTAATCTGCATTAGAAGGCCCTATGTCTATTTTTAAGGTAGAGTCACCAGAAGTTTGTGATATTTCGTAATGATGTATTCCATTTGGATTATCATATTTGTCATTAACAAATGCTAAAAATTGCCCATGAGCCAGTGGCCAATCATGAAAACGATTTACAATATCATTTGCCATACAAACTATCCAATGGTACTCCACATCACCATATAATTTATGGGCAATCATCTCTGGTGTTTCCCCTTCCTTCACATCGTATGTGTCATACATCAATATGTTTTGTTTTACTTGAGATCGAAGATTAACTCGCCGCAAAAGGTTGGTGACAATTTTTGGATCGGCACCCTTTGTATCTGCAAATTGAATTAGAGGAAAACTTTCAAAATACATTAGAACCCTGCCTCAATACGTTCTCTAGTAATTATTTCCATCTCAGAGAAATTCAATGTTACTTCTGTCTTTTGTGGGGGAGGCCCTGATTTACCACTTAACTCATATCCTTTTCTTGAAGCTACAGTTGTTGGTTCATATGTTTTATATCTGTCTCCGCCATATTTTACACTCATATCAGTTAGATAACATGTAGAAATCTTGTTCAAGAATGGATTTTCATCACCCATGTAGCGATACTCAATATCAAATAGATTTGGGGTATTCATTATTTTTCCTTTTAAATCTATTTTCTTTTTTGTGTTAAATCCAAGGTCACTGAGAGCTCCATTCCAATACGAGGGCAACATATTCTTTTTAAAAGAATATACTATTTGTTCCACTATTTGTGCTTCCTGTTCACTTTTAGGTATGAAACTAAAGGTGTATGCAAAATCTCTTCTACCAACACCATCAAATTGTAATTCCATTTTGTTTGTTATAGCTTTACCTGATACAATCTGCGCCATTGCTTTTGCGCCAGGAGCCATAGATTGAGCAGTATCAACTGCTTTAACAAGCGCACCTGTGGCCATACCACCAATGCCACCCATTAGTGCTGATCCTAAACCTTTACCCTCTTTCAATTTATTGTATACGTCTGCACCTGTTTGGGCCAGTAAACCGATTTCTGGTGAAGAAAAATTAGACTTGTACTTAACTTCAACAGAAGCAGGCATATACAGAGAGATAGCTTGATCCATACGCCTCATGGCTGGTCTTTTTATTGATAGAGACTTTCCTGCTCCAGAACCCTTCTGGAAAGCGGGTTTAGCATCTTCGTTCTGCTGTTTTGCAAATTGTGAAGTTCCTGCTACGGTTCCACCACCAAAGTCCCAATGTGCTGATTCCTCTGCAGCTGCTTTATCTTTTTTAATTTTAGCATCAGAAATCTCGTACACATAGAAGATAATATAATGGCCTTGGCCGGGATCACTCTCAACACCTATGGGATATGTTAAATTGGGGGAACTATTGCTATTGAAGCTGCCACCCAATCCTCCTAGTGGATTTATACTCTTAGCTGCACCACTTGCGGCTCTAGCAAAACTAGATACTTGAGATGCGGCCGCACCAGCAGCTTTGTTTTTTAGAGAAGTTAATATGGCCATGTCTAAATATCCTTATACAAAACTATTTATGCACCATGAGTTACAAAGGCAGATACCGACCTAAAAATCCCCGAAAATATATGGGTGATTCATATAATGTTATCTACCGCTCCCTCTGGGAACGGAAGTTTATGGTATATTGTGATACCAGTGACGCTATTGTTGAATGGGGAAGTGAAGAAATCATCATACCCTATTTATCTCCTTGGGATGGTAGATTCCATCGATACTTCCCCGATTTCTACATAAAAGTTCGACAGGCTGATGGTAGTCTCAAGAAAATGATTATCGAAGTAAAACCCAAGAAACAATGCTCTCCCCCAAAAGAACCTAAGCGTAGGACTAAAAAGTATCTGGGGGAGATGAAAACATGGGGTATAAACAAGGCTAAGTGGGAACACGCTGCCCAATGGTGTAAGAGAAATAACATGGAGTTTAAGATTTTGAACGAGGATCATCTGGGTATTTCGTATAAATAGTGATATGGAAATAGTAGCAGATTATTGGCATCAAATATTGTTTTTAGTTGGGGCTATAGTTGTAGCAGTAAGATTAGAATCAGAAGTTAAGGCTTTAAGAAAAGACTTAGATAATTTGACCAAGGAATTAAATAGGCGAGATACATACGTTGAAACTGTTAAACAGAGATCAGAAATAGATGTTTTGAATAAACAGATATCTAGTCTGTGGGAGTTTGTGAACAAACTCAGGGATAAATTTAATGGCTCAAAGTAAGTTTATACAAGCAGTCAAAGATGAAGCAAAAGGCCGTCCACGATCTACCCAATGGTACAGGGATAAGATTAAGGAATTCGGTACGCCTACAACGCTGGACTTGATAAGAGATGGTAAAAGAGACAAAAAGCCCTTTTACGGTAAGTTGAATATGTTCGTATATGACCCAAAGTTCAAAAAGCAATTACCATATTACGACACTTTCCCTCTCGTTTTACCTCTAGAAACTTACAGTGATGGGTTTCTGGGAATCAACTTTCATTATCTACCGATACCCCTACGAGTTAAACTACTAGATAGGCTAGTAGATTTTTCTAATAACACAAAATTTGATGAGTCTACTAGGCTAGTTGTGGACTACAGTAAACTAAAGAATGTTAATATAGTCAAACCCACCATACACAAATATCTGTCAGGACAACTTAAATCACAGTTTCGAAGGATTGACGCAGACGAATTTACTATTGCGACATTGTTACCTGTACAGAGATTTCAGAAAGCTTCGGCTTCTGCGGTTTGGAAAGAATCAAGGGCGATGATCTAATGGTAGCTAAATTTTTAGAAGGTGGAGCTTACGGTATACTAAATGATATTCTATCTGCATTTCGCTCAAATGAGGGATATGCTCTCCCTAGTAAATACGAAGTTCTTATATATCCACCCGCCGGCAGAACTGGTACATCATTACTAAATGTATTCTCTGGTATGGGTTCCAGTGCTGGTGAGTCAAGAAATGTCTCTATGCGTTGTGAGTCCTGTATACTGCCAGGAACTAATGTAACATCAAGCCCAGATACTAATCCATATGGGCCAGTAAGAGAAATTGCAGAGTCAGTTACATATGCAACCGAAGTATCTATGACATTTCAGGCAAGTAGTGATCTAAAGGAAAGATTGTTTTTTGAGAAATGGCAAAAGAAATGTTATAATCCTACATCATGGAATATAGGGTATTACAATGATTACATAGGTTCCGTAGATATATACCTATTGGATACAGAAGGTACACGGCGGTTTGGTTTAAAACTGCATGAGGTGTGGCCAAAAACAATAGGTGCAACAAGTTTATCTGGAGCGAAAGCCTCAGACATAATTAAAAATGAAATAACATTTGTATTTAGAAATTGGACTTCTCTAGATGCTAACGATCAACCACCTAGCATCGCTGATAGAATAACAAACACGGTGGTTAACACAGTTGAAAGAAATTTGACACGAAATATTCCAGCTGTTCTAAGGAAATTATAAGGATGAAAAATTATGGCATTACCAAAGCTAAATACGGTAACTTATGAACTTGAGTTGCCGTCTACAGGGGAGTCTGTTAAATACAGACCTTTCTTGGTTAAGGAGCAAAAGAACCTTCTTATTGCACAAGAATCAGAAGATGAAAAGGTTATAGAAAATGCATTTTCTCAAATCATTACTGATTGCACAGAAGGTCAAATTGATCCATATGCATATCCTCTATTTGATATTGAGTATATGTTTTTACAGATGCGAGCAAAGTCTGTAGGAGAAAAGTCTACGATAACAATGACAGCAGAAGACGATGGAGAAACTAAAGTCCCTGTTGAAATAGATTTGTCCCAAGTCTCTGTTCATCAAGAAGTTGGACATACCAATGAAATTGAATTAACAAAAGATATAAAAATGATTATGGGATATCCTACATTAGCTGATATGGCTATGCCAAATGATGCTAAAACAGATGTAGAAAGAATTTTTGTTATGATTAAACGATGTGTCATGGAAATTCATGATGGTGAAGACATACATAATAGAGTTGATATTACTGATAAAGAGTTAGACAGCTTTTTAGAGAATATGACCTCTGATATGTTTGAAAAGGTTAGTGGGTTTTTTGAAACTATGCCTAAATTAAAACATGTAGTAAAGTATACTAACCCTACTACTAAGGTGAAAAACGAGGTAAATATTGAGGGACTCCAGAGTTTTTTCGAATAGCCCTTTCTCACGAAACTCTGGTGAACTATTATCAGGCAAACTTCGCCATGATGCAACATCATAATTACAGCCTCGAAGAATTAGAAGAAATGATGCCGTGGGAAAGGGAAATATACATGGGGCTGTTATTACAGTATCTTAAAGAAGAACGAGAGCAACAGGAAAGACAGGCTAGAAACGGATAAAAGGAGTTAATTGTGGTTCAGAAAAAATTACAACCAGAATCGCAATATAATGAGTATGACTTGGATGGAGATGGTGTTGTGAGTGACGAAGAATTAGAGATGGTAAAGAAAATACACGAAGCAGAAAATGCTGATGAGAAGGCTGACGCACAAAGGCGTATGGCTTGGATATCAATGATAGCAATGATTTTATTCACGGTTATCGTCATGATACCAGGCATCATACCAGAATCTAGATTAAAACTTATAGGTGATTTGTCTGCCTTATTCTACATTGGTATGGCTGGTGTGGTAGGTGCATATATGGGTATGACCGCTTACATGTCAAGGAAGTAACATGGCAACCTTCGAAGATACCGTAGATAAGTTAGGTAAAACTACAGATAAGCTTGATGCAGTAGCAGATAAAATGGCTGCAAGTGCAAAAACGGAAGATACTGGAGCAGCCGCTGCAGAGAAACAACGTGAAGCAAATATGCGGGCTGACAAAACCAACACCTATTTGGAAAGTATTGCTTCTACTCTTTCTGGTATGAAAGGCGAATTTGAATCAGCTCCCAAGGATGCCGGCAAGACAGGAGGAATATTTGGTAGTATTGCCAGAGCACTAGGGGGTATTGGTGCTGGGATTGGTTCTGGTATCGGTGGGTTTATGAAAGGTATCGGGAAGGGTGCAGCCGCTGCACCTAAATTTGTTCTCGCAATGGGTGGCCTTGGTCTAGGTATCGGTGCGTTTATGTTAGCAATTGGTGGTTCTGTAAGATTAGTATCAACGTGGTTTCCCAAGATAGCAGAAAATCTAAAAGAATTTGAAGGTGTCAATGGCAAGAATCTTGTACAGGTTGGTCTTGGTATGGCTGCTTTAGGTGTAGGAATGGGTGCTCAAGGTATTGGTGGAGCAATCAGTGCTATAGGTGATATTGCAGGCGGTTTTGCCAAAGGGATTGGTAATTTATTGGGTGTTAAAACTGGCCCAGAAAGTATAGTTGAAAAACTAAAATTCTGGGGTAGCTTTACAGTTAATAGAAAAGCAATAGAAGATAACGCAGCTGCAATGATTGCATATGGTAAAGCGATGGCAATAGGTGGTGGTGCAGATGTTTTAAGTGCAGCTGGCTCATTAGCTAGTGGTGCTGTAGATGGACTTTTCAGTTTATTTGGAAAAAAAGCAGAATCCCCTATAGACAAAATGATCGCCTTCTCGAAAGTTGTTGTTGATAAGGAAGCAGTCAAAAACAATGCAGAGGCAATGACCGCATACAGTAGTGCAATCGCAACTGGTACTGGTGCTCAAGCTTTAGGGGCAGTTGGTAGTCTATTAGGTGCAGTAGGTAGCATCGGCGATGCCTTCAGTAAACTTTTTGGTGGTAAAGGATTTATCGATACTACATTAGATAACCTAAGAAAGTTTAGTGACAGAAAGGGAATTGTTAACGAGAACATTACCAATAACGCAAAGGCAATGATATCTTATCTGGGTGCCATGGCATTAGGTGCTGGTGCTCAAGCTTTAGGGGCGGCTGGTAGTCTATTAGGTGCAGTAGGTAGTTTTGGTGATATGTTCAGTAAGGCCTTTGGTGGTGAAGACAATGTAAGTTCTTTAATGACTGGCATGAAAAAGATGTCAGCAGTTGCCATTGATCGTGATATTATATCAAACAATGCAGATGCAATGGTCGATTATGCGAGGGCAATGATGAAAGCCCCTGCAGCTGCGTTTGGTAAGGCAGGCGGACAATGGGGGAATATGCTTGGTAATATAGCTGGTGGTCTAAATCGCTGGTTAGGGGGGAAAGAACACAATCCATTACTGGACTTGAAGAAATTTGCTTCAATTGAGATTACAGAACAAGAAGGAAATATCATAAAACAAAATGCAGAATCACTAGTCATATATGGTATGGGTATGGCGAAGTTTGGAGCTACAAAAGTCGTTAAAGGTGGTGCTGGTTTGCTCAGTGGTATATCCGAAGCAATGACCTTCTGGAAAAAGAAAGATGCAGACCCGATTCAAGGCCTTAAAAAGTTTACAGATCATTGGGTAGATATATCAGCCGTTGAAAATAATGTAGCGGCCTTACATGCATTTGCTCAATTGGGAACAGGATTTAAAGGAACAGATGATTTAGAGGATTTTGCAGAACATATGGGCAACAATCTTCCTAAAATAGAATCGTTAATTACTGGTGCTTCAGCTACAGGAGTAAAGGCTTTCGGTTTCCGTGTAGGGTCAGAAGGATTCAAAGGCCTTGCCAGTCCAGATATAGATTATGAAGCTGCAAGAAGTAATATAGACAAACTCAAGTCATTGGTACATGTGGATATGTCAACACCATCACCAGACCAAATGTCAGGGGCCTCAAATACTCAGGCTTTGTGGGCAGAAAGTTTACAGAAATCTATTGATGGCCTTGCATCAGCAATAACTGCTGTAAATACAGGGGGGAATGTTGTACAGACAAATTCAACTACGAATTTAACGTCTGAACAACAATCCCCCAAGAAACATCTACTAGTAGGAACTACTCGCAGTAGAGGTTTAGAAAATATTGACTTTTAACTCTCGTCAGCAGCCAATTTCTCAAAATAGGACATAGTGTCCTCATCATTATCTTCTGCTGTCACCGTCACAGTAGGAGCAGGCTCCTCTTTTGTATCGATAGTAGCAGTTTCAACTACTGGTTCATCATCAATTTTATCGACAACAGTACCAACTGTAGTTGTACCAGCAAGAACAGTATTCAACCGATTCTTGAGTTCGTCATATGACTTAAAGTTTGTAGGCGCAGTAAACTCAGCAAGAGAATACTGTGTACCCCAAACACTTTCAAGTTTCTTATCATCATCAAAAAGAGCAGATGGTGCCTCAAACTCTGACTTGTCATAGTTCCAGAAACCGTCTACCTTACGAATCTTCAACTTGAAGTTCGCACCTTCCCAAAAATCAAATGGATTTACAGGAGTTTCATCCTCAAATGCAGGCTGCATGGTTTCCATGATCTTATCGAAAATCTTCTTACCATAACGGAACAAGAAAACCTTACCCTCATTATCAGGGTTCTTAGGATCACTCACAACATAGATGTTGGAGAAATATTGCAACTTACGCTTTTGACGGCGTGCAATTTCCTTATCCGACTCTACACCAGAGTTCCAGTATGCACTGTTTAACTCCGATACAGGATCGTTGTTACCAAGTGTGGTGAGAGAGTTCTCAATATACCATTGACCAGTAGGGCCTTGAAAAGCGTGATTCCACACTTTCGCCCAAGGAAGGTCTTCCCCTTTTGGAGTAGGTAGGAAACGGATAACGGCATAACCATTACCAGTTTTGTCCAAAACGGGCTTCCAGAGCCTTTCGTCCACATAGGACTTCTTCTCTTGAGGTTTGTTCTCTTTTTCAACTGCTCCAAGCAGTTTGTCGAGAGAGTTCGACTTTTTCAACTGTGCTAATGACATTGTATGTCTCCTTATGTTAACGTATGTTGATTTTACTAATATACTAAGTATGATACGAAATGTCAAGTCTCCTTTTCAAATCGTATTCTATATAGGTCTTTGTCTTTCTCTACGAAATTGACTAGACCATTCCATGAGAGCCCGATCCGTTCTGATTCGACCTGACTCGCATCATGCCCGTGATATAAATGTGAATTAAATACGAGCATCGTATCTTGTGTACAAGGGAAAGCCAGATCAC
>VTLG01001734.1_pt1 | contig 50426 bp, 40 predicted proteins | sample 4694571 | NCBI WGS metagenome assembly VTLG01 (sample SAMN12604809, study PRJNA352737) | marine metagenome | biome: ENVO:00000447; feature: ENVO:00000209|ENVO:00000569|ENVO:01000036; material: ENVO:00002151; isolation source: viral sequences binned using virsorter ... | reverse complement strand
CAAGTTTAGATTGTTTTTTTAGGTCTTTAAAAGACATTTGGATACCTCGGATAAATTGGATACGTTGGATAATTGGATTATATCAGATAAGTTCTTAAGAGTCAAGCTGTGTCTTAAGATTGTCAATAGTATTTGACATTCCAGAAAATAGCAATGACATATCAGTTCCCTCTGGAAAACCAAGAAGTTGAACTGATTGCTCTAAGTGCTCCTTTAACTCAATTGCTTCTGGATCTTTTGACAAACTAATGCGTGTATACATTAGTTTTTGCTTCTCTAACAGATTAGTGAGTTTTTCAATATGTTCAAGTTTGTCTTCACGACTCATAGTGCCAAACTTGAAGGCTTTTTGATATATCTCGGCTTGAAGTCCGTGAATATCTTCTAGTCCTTCTTTGACTATATCAGAATCAAAAAATTCACTCATTTATGATTTCCCTTAAGATTTTTTTAAATTGGAACACATTTATATTTAGGAAAGGTTTATACTTCTTAATTTTAAGACTGACGGTTTCCCATACTGGATCTTTTAATTTTTTATCAAACCTCTCTGAAAATGCGAAAATGATATCAAATATAACAAACGTCTCTAAAGATATATCTCCACCTAAAAATCTCTTTAATATTATTGGATGTCCCTTCTTACACTCTAATATCTTATCCAAATTATTACCATCTAACAACTCATTTGATTGTTCCTTAAACATATAAGACATACTTTGTTGTCTTTTCATCCAGTCAGAATATGTTCTCTCCCCAGAGTTAATAATCTCCCCTATCCATAAATTTTTTGGATTATCTGTAGTTACAAAGTTTGCTAACAAGAAATTGACAATTTCAGCGTCAGAATACTTTCTTGATGTTTTCTCAAACCAATACTTATCTTTTCTCTTATTAAAAGATGTAACTGTAGCACTGGATTTTCCACCATACCTAAAGAAATCATATTTACGATTTGTAAAATGATTTTTCATTGATAGATATGACTGATACGTTTCAAATGGTGTCACTTTCATCAACTTCTTCCATGTTACCAAGTTCTTCAATTGCATCAACGGGAACTTCAACTTCCCCAATGCGATACCAGTGTTGTTCCACACCAATACTATCAGGTCTTACTCCAAGATATTCTAAATCTCGAAATGTATGTTCACGCAACATCGCTTGTAAACGATAGTGCATTAATTCAGATTGTTTAGGCATTATAAAGGTAATTTTGCTCTTGATGTAGGTTTCATAAAGTTAAGTCTCGTAGCATCCCATTTAAGTCTTTCCTTTAATGGTTTTGAAATTAACTTTGATACTGATTCTACCTCAATATTGTTAGTTTCGCAATAGTAGCAGATGGCATCGATATAATTGAAGTCCTGTTCTGCAGCAACAATCTTTTCGATCTCCATTGCAAATTTAGAAGGAGTCAAGAATTTGTTCTCGATTGCCTGTTCTAGTTCTTTATTCGGTTCCATAGAGTTCCAGTTTATCTTGAACAAATTTGTTAATGTATTCTCCGAGGAGTTTGATATACTTTGCTTTGTTGTACTCTTCATAGACGATGCATTCTCCATTTTCACAGGACATGATAATTACTAATTTTTTAACAGATATACCCGTTAATTCATATAACATACAACCGTATGCCATACACTGGACAAAATAATGTTCAATCCAGTCTCTTGGTTTTGGTTTTTTAGAAGTCTTAAAGTCGATTATTGCTAGTTCTTTGTTGTATTCTGCAATGCAATCAACAGTTCCAGCAATGCCAAGTTGTTTACTATAGAGAGCACCCTCTAAAGCGTAAATATTATTTATGTTATTGATTTTTCCCTTGGCGACCTTAAACAGAAAATCTGAAATCGGAGGAACCTTTGGTAACTCCTCATCATTATATAGATGATGTTCAGTAAGGGTGTGAAAGTCAGTACCACGGGTGGTTGCTGCTTTTGTAATTTTGTCTGCAACCTCATTACCAACTCTTTTTCTCCAATCCAGAAATATCTGTTTATTGAAGTGACTGGTAATAGATGTGATTGAAACTAACTTAAGTAATTCATCTTCATCAGGTACATTATAATAACGTACTCCATCAATAGTTTCCCTTGATAACTTAGGAAGATCAATATCTACATGATTAAACATTAAAGTCCAACTTCTAATTTTGAAATAATATATTCTTTGACAAGTCCAGAACGAACTATATCATCAATCCCAAACTCTATTATATCAAAGGATGGCATTTTACGCAAGATGTTAAGGAAGTCGTGTATGCCATTCCTGTCATTTGTTTTTACCAAATCAGTTTGACTTGCATCCCCACAGAATATTATCTTGCTATTTTCACCTACACGAGTGATAATTGAATCTAACTCATGGAAGTTTAGATTTTGAAATTCATCTACAATAATAATCGCATTATCTAATGTAGTTCCACGAATAAACGATGTGCTCCAAAATTTAATACTGTCTTGTGCCTTGAGATTTCCATATAACATCTCAAAATCAGCATCAGATGGCATCTGAAACATATATTTTACCATATTCTTATATGGTATTTGGTAAATATCAGCTTTATCTTCGTGATCTCCTGGTAAAAATCCAATTTCTCTTGTGGATACTAAAGACCTTACCAAATAAATTTTTTCGTATGGTGTAGTTTCATCAAGAATATCAGATAACGCATTATATAATGAAATAAAGGTTTTTCCTGTCCCTGCTGTCCCATATGCAACTAAATGTTTATTTTGTGAATATGAGTCAAAAAGTTTTTTTTGATTATCAGTGATCGGTTCTATATCAAGAAGATATGTATTACTTATTGGTTTCTTTCTCTTCATTTGCTTGGTTGTTAAACCAATTCCAATCGGATTGTCTCCGTTGGTTTTCTTTTTTCTCGGCATTTTATTAAATGGTTTTTATGGTATTATTCCTTGGAGCATTTCTTTTTGCTTTATTGAGAATATCATTCCAACCTGGTGCTTTCTTTCTTAATTTATCTTTCCACTCACCGACTTCACCAACACCTGGCATAGTTGAGGGATCAGAATAATCTCTTAACCAATCAGGATTATCTTTACACCACTGATCCCATTCTGTGATACTCATCATCACTTCTTTTTGTTCACCAGTTTTTGTATTTACTACAGGATATGTTGCCATTTAGATAATAATAAGTTATGTAAAGTTATTTAGTCCACTCCAGTGCCTCAGCTACTGTAGGATATTTTTCAACAAATAGATGTTTACAAGCATTTGCTATATCCATATGTTCTTTCTGAGTTCCGTGTGCACTTCTTAATTGTATATAGTGTATCCAAGAACGACACGATCCCGTCATATACAATCTTGTGGGAGTTGCAAGTGGTAGAACAAATCTAGCACACTCTTTTGCTACTCCTGACTCCAACATTTGATTATATAATGCCAAAGAAGAACTAAACAAAGTATTCATTTGTTTTTCTAATTTTTCAACAACTGCAGGTTCTAGGTCATCTATTGAATTTTGACGATTTTTCGTATCTTGTCTTCTTAATTCTGGTAATTCAATTTCTCCTAATAAATTACTATCAGCATATCTTTGAGAAAACTCTTGAAATGTAAAACTACGATGTCTTAGTATTTGTGCTGCAAGACCACGGGTAGTTTCAATTTCCAATGTCATTGATGATTGCTCAAAAACAGACCAATGTTGATGTTTGATACAATATCTCAATAATCCTGCATAATTCTCATTATCTTGATTATTTGGATTTGATACTCTGGCAATATATGCCATTGTCTGCTCTGGATTAGCAGTGATATTTACAAAACTTACTTTCATTTAAATCCTTTTGATGTTTGTTCTTCAATGATTGCCAATTCATTTTTTGCAGTCTTTAATTGCTCTTTGATTAGTTTTAACTTATCATCATCATAAAGCTCTCTTTGTCTTAAGAGTCTTTCTAACAATTTAACTAATCTTTTTGCTCTACTAATCTGGGTAGCCATCGTCATCGTCATGAAGTTCATCATAATCAGTAATACTCTTAAAGGCAGGTGAATTCTTGTAAGCATCAACATCAGAATATATCTCTGCTTTAATTGCATCGACTGCCAATTCTAATTGCCTGAGTCTCAATTTAAGTTGTTCTCTGTCCATATAAATATGATTTCCAATAATTATAGCATAAAAAAAGGGGGTTAGCAACCCCCCTTAATATTAAGCACTAACTGCTTCGTTTGTGTGCTTTACTCCTCTGTAAGTTAGTTGTGATGTTGACTTAACAGATTTTTTCTTGTCATTGGTGTCATAAGCAACACCACGGTATGTGACTTGTGCCATTTGGTTTCTCCTAAAGTAGTTGGACTTTTTACATCCGTTCCTTCAGTCGGCTTTTGCGTCTCCCGTAGGAGATGAACGAACCCGTTCCGAGTCGGCTTACTTGCGTCTTATGGTTTGAAATCGCATTCTTCTTCTACTTTAGTTTTAAAGTAGTTTATCAAATCTGACTTTGATTGTTCATCAAGATATTCATCTTTCCGAACCTCTGAAGCCAAATCCTTCCAACCGTCACACCGAATAGTCCAATGGACTGGTTCGTGACTAGCGAGAAGTGATAGGTAAAGTATAATGCCCATAAGATGAACGATGTGTTTATATTAACACATTCATAGTATATAGTCAAGCACTTTTGTAGTTTTTGTTACATTTTTATAAAATCTTAAGGGTCGAAAATTTTGGCGGGATTTTTTTTCGACTATTTTTGTAACTACTTACGCTTTTTCTTTTTGGGTGTTGCTTCACCACTGTATCCCCAGAGAGATGGTTTAATCATACCCTGTCCATACTCGATACGTTTTACACTCGTAAACTTATCATAATACATATCAAACAACTTAACTCTCGAACCTCTCGTAAGATCTTGATGCTCTTTACCATCAACAGTATAGGTTACGATAGATGCATCGGTAGGAGCGTCCTTTGTCATCACATCAACAGGTGAACCGTTCTCTACAAGAATTTCACACCCATAAGTTTCTTTTGACGTTTCCTTTTCTGTCTTAGTCCAAAAAGTTTCTCTCTTTTCTTTATCTGTTGCAGTACTCATGAACGACCTCCCCATACTATTTGTGGATATGCTGCAGACACAACATCTTTCGTAATTTTATATTTTTCTGTCAATCTTTTATCTTTAACTAAAACTAATATTTCTGCTTCTAGTGGATGTAACCCTTCAAGAATGTTAATAAACATAGTTTCTCTACGAAGATTACTTAAACTAGGGTTTCCAGCTTTTAAAAAATTATAGAACTTAGTATATTCTTTACGAATGGATGCCTTTCCTTGATCTTGTGAACCGAGAGATGCTGACCCCATTTCATTCATCTTATCAACTGCATCATTTATTTTATCAGATAAAGTACCAGTCATACTATTATCTTCTCTTGTGTTTCCATAAGGAACATCACCTGGAGGTAATGCTGATATTGCAGTCTCATCAAAATTCCAAATGAGTAATGCCATTATTGAATCGTGTGCATATCTTTGAAGTACTTCAATTTTCCTTGCTTTGGTTCTTTGTTTTGATGCTGCCTCCAATACCTCAAACGCAAAAGGTATATTAGGTAAATTAGGTATTGGTGTTGTAGAAGTTTTTGATTTTACAGTTTTCACTGTAGATTTTTTAGTCGTCTTCTTCGTCGTTGTCATAATTGTTTTCAAATCTAAATGCTACAATTTCATCAGGAACTAAGTTCCCATTTTGGTCAAACATTTCTGGATGTGCTTTTGGCATCTCCTGATAGTTTAACATGTAATCTCTGGCGACCCAACCACCTATTACTCCAACTATTAGGAATCCAATTAAAAGGAAGGAACCAAATACTAAGCTTACTGCTAACATAATTCTCCTGAGATTATTTTTTTGGTTTTACATCCACATAAAAATCTAAGTGAATGTTGATGTCCTTGTTAAAAAAAGAAATCATCTTATCTAACATCAGACGAAATGATTTAGGTCTCTTTTTTTTACCTCCTGAGAGAATTAACTCAAACCCACGATCAATGTGGGAAGTTGATTTATTTATATCGTTGCTATACGATCTTTTTTTCTCTGAGATATTTGATTGTGTCAACACAACCTCCTAATTTTTTACCATCAACTTGCACCTGTGGAAATGTAGAACCTTCTCCAAACTCGGAGACAAATTCATCTCTACCAAAGTGCTCATCTAAATTATACACTACATAGGTCAGTTTTGTCAAGTCTAAAACTTCCTTTACCTTTTCACAATATGGACAACCATTCTTTGAGTAAACCGTAAAGTTCATATGTCTAGTTAAATAATGATTTATAAATTTAATATTTTCTTATTATATCACAAAAAGATTTATGTGCTTATTAAGACCAAGGTAGTTTTTTGATTGATGTACCACCATTCAAAATGTTAATTTTTCTAGTGAGTTCTGTTTTATATTTTGTGTCTTCATCCGTCGTCAGTGATGCCTCTATCCATGCAATAACATCAGATTCCTTTAGTGAACTGTAATCTGTGAAACTACTTATACCATCGATATTTAATTCTGTTTCACAATCAATATGTCTCTCTGTATCAGTAACATCATCAGCAATTAAGTAAATCCAATTTACCTTATGAATAACGGTAGACTTACCATCATACGAGTTTACAACAGTTAATCCTGTAATTGTCTTAGAAAAAGTTTGTGCCATTATCTTATCCAGAAACGAGATCCTACATTTGATGATCCACCATAAGCATCACCTGGCGTATCATCAGAATTTTCACGGAACATCCATTCTCCACCACCGTGATAATCATCGACTAAGTAATGATAACCTCCAGATGCATAATTAGATCTTCCAGAATTGTAATTTGTCCAAGGTGTTGTATCGTCATCACCAGTCTGAGCAAACCAATGGAATTCTTCTCTTGATGGATGTTCAGAGTCACTGTTATCACCATCTGTGTAAGTTCTTACTAAAAATTTATTATTAAGGTTATATGTAAAATAAATTCCTTCATACATATCAAAAGTACTTAATCTATATTGTCCTTTTGGTTTTACTTGACCTAAAAGATAACCACCAGCAGATCTACCATGCATAAAACATACTGTCCAGTCAGTGTATTTACTATTATTATCTTGATGCCATAATTGATTGATAAAAGCCTTTGGTAAAATTGCAGTATTATTATTAGAGGGTTTACTTGTATTGTAATTTTTTACAGAACTAGCATTAAGACCTGACGTATTACCACTCATTGAAAAACCACTATGTTGTGGTGCAAAACAACCACAAAGAACCCATCCACCATCCATCATATCCATCTCCACGTAACACTCTATTGCACTACCACTATATCCCTCTGGCTTAATGTAATAATTACCTGATGCGTGTTTGTATTGACGTAACTGTTTTCCAGATTTAGCAGGGTTCGCAGATGTGCCTAGATTTGAGGGGATAATCTCTGTGTTTTCATTAGCATAGTATGCCATTATGATACCTCCGTGAGATTAAACTTGTACTTTTTACCACTTCGTTTATTTATCAAGAACAAGTCATCCTCACCCTCTTGAATTGTATATGAACCCCAAGTGCCATCCACATCATTTGTTTTACCCTCATTTGATAAGTTAAGGTCATTGGTGTAGATGTTATTCCATCTAGAACCAGTGCTTCCCAAATCAACTGATGCACCACTATAAGGTTGCAATGTACTACCTGTCATTTGTATTTTATAAGCACCACCAATATGGAATAAATGATTTGGACAAACATAATACATTGTGTCTGCACCACTATGAGTTCCGATTGATCCCTCTTGACCACCACTAGAGTTGAAAAATAATATGGTTGAATAAACAGCAGTTCCTGTAGGTCGAATACGAATATTAGCGTGTTGGCTAGTGCTTCCTGCCCATACATCCAATCCGTCTGATGCGGTTCGTAAACATAAATTATTATTATGGTAGAGGTCTACCATATTGTTTTGAGTGCAATTTATTGCTATTTTTTGGCTATTTGCATAACGGATACTAAATTCATTATTACCATTTTGATTATAATCATTGATCAGTGTCCACTTTGGCTGTGTACTGTCTTGATTATAATAATCTATTCTTGCTGCTCTATTCGTACCACTTTTTGATGTTTTTAGTTCTAATTTTGCTTGACCACCATTTGTTGCCTCTATACTTACCATTGAGCTTATATTTGATGCAGTTTTCTGAACTGCAATTCCTTCTGATGTAGTTACTAGAGATGATACATTATCATAATATAAAGTTACAGGACCATTATTAGTAGCTACCAAATATGGTTCATTAGTAGACTGTGATCTTAAATGTAATTGATCTGCATGAATGAACATGAAACCACTACCAGCACTTTGTCTAATTGTAAAATTATTGACATTATTACTTGATATTGAAGAGAGTGATGTGCTATGACTTAGTTTAAGATCGGCAGAGTCTCCAATTGTTAATTCCTTATCATCTGGAATTGAAACATGATCACTAAATGTAGTTTGACCAGCAACTTCTAATCCTGTTCCGTTTATTAGTTGTAATTTATCACTTCTAAATCTTCCAGCAATATTATTAGAACCTGCTTTTCTAAGCATAAATTCAAGTATTCCATCTTCATTTCCATTACTTGCATCTAATATCTTACCTGTAATCTTTGCATAATTTACAGATGAACCTGCATCATGTTTTCCTGAAAACTTAATCTGCCCAAGATAATCTGCATCTGCTGGTGATGAACTGTTTCGATGAAGAGTTAATTCTGGTGCAGCAGCACTTCCAGCATCAGCAGAAGTTAGTTGAAAATTACCATTTCCTGTAATATCACCATCAACACTTAGATTTGTACCATTTAGTAATTGATAATCTGTGCTTGTTAAATTTGCTGTAATTACATGAGCACTTTGTTTTCGGGTTGTTATTTGAATTGCACCGTGTTCTCCACCAGCACCTGCCTGGACTATCTTTCCAGCAACCATTGCGTATTGTTCATCATTCGGAGTACTATCTTTTCCTCCGAACATTATTTGTCCTAAAATATCTCCATTTGCTGGTGATGAACTATCTCTCTGAAGTTTTAATGTAGGTGCAGCTGCAGATCCAGAATCCGTAGAGGTAAGTTCTACATCACCATAGAATGTTGAATTACCTGTATTGTGAATAGCTAATCTTGTACTTAAAGTATTGTTAAACGCTGTCTGAAGTCTTAATTCACCATATCCACCATTACCAGTACTATATCCTTGAAGTCTCACTACATCTCTAGGTTGTCCATTACCATCAACGTTTTCAAATGTAATGTATCCATGACCAGCATTAGAAGGAGTGCCAGACCTAATGTTTATATCAGCAGAACCTTCTGCAACTTGAATACCAGTCGAAGTTGTCTTAAATCTAATGACATTATCATAGTATAATTCAACGGCTCCATCTTGAATACAGTTAATAAATTGCTCGCCATTCTTACTGTCAATATTTACATGATTACTTTGGATATATAAATTTCCTGTACCACTATCATCAATATAACTATGGCTTCCATCATGCCACAGTTGTAAATCTGCACTAGCACCGATTCTTAACCTTGAAGTATCATTTGCTATATTTACGTGTGGACCTTCAATAGCAAATCGTAAAGTACCATTTGTATGGAAATGATGAACACCTCCTAAATATGTGCTGTCATGATAAAGATAAGCCCTTTGATTAAGAGTGATATCAAAAAGTTCAAATCCTGTACTATTCGTTCCAGAAGCTCTGAATTTATATTGTTTTCCTGTACCGTTGAGACAGTTAAAAATTAACTCTGCAAAAGTACCTGTTACTTGCACTCCTGAACTTAAGGTTTCAAATTTTTTTGCATTATTATGATATAATTCTGCAGCTCCATTGACTACAAATTTTGCATAAAGTTCAGAACCAGTATATGACCTTAAATCTAAAGCATTACTTTTTATTCCAAGATAACCATAGCTATCTTCTATTCGTGTAGAACTACCGTCATGACCAATCAAAAGATCATTACCTTCACCAAAATATAAACCTTTATCATTGCGAATTCTTACATCACCATTAGCTAAAAAGTCCATCACATGAGCACCACGAGTAGTGTCATATACTATTAATTTTCCATCATCATTTGTAATTCTGAAATCACTATTATGGTTAGTATCAGTCCATACCAAACTTGGATATGTGCTTGAAAGTTCTAAATTACCACTAATTTTAGATCCAGCAGAGGTTGTTTCAAATTTCTTTACATTATTATGATATAATTCTGCAGCCCCACCATTAGTAAACTTTAATCCAGCAGAGGAAGATGATTGATTTCCTATTACTACTACTTGGTCACTCTGAATATATAAATTTCCATTTTGACCTTTAATATATCCTGTTGAACCTGTATGATGAATTAACAAATCATCTGAATTTCCCAAACCAAGTAGAACATTATCGGCAAGGTTTAATTTATTAGATCCATAATCCCAATTTAAATCTCTACCTGATGTTGTGCCAACAAATTTTACGCTATTGGAGAAAGTAGACACACCAGCTACACTTACATTATCTAAATTTGTATGACCATCTACATCTATATCTCTATTAATTGTTACTCCACTAGAACTGGTTTGCAATCTAACAGAAGGACCATAATAAAGATTAACTTCCGCATTCCTTGCAATGAATATTCCATTAACTCCAGCTTGTGATTGAATACTTAAATAACCATTATTATTAACTAAGAAACTATTAGATCCGTCATGATACATACTAAAGTGAAGACCATTTCCAAGTTGTAATCTTCCAAGACTTCCACTCGTAGCGTTAGGTAGTCTTAATGTATTTGAAGTAACAATTCCTGATACGACAGGACCAGAGTCAGTGAAACTAACAGTTCCCAGACCAACACGGTTCTTTATTATATTTGATCGTATCTCAGAAGTCATATTACTTTTTGATTATTTAGGTCATAAAATTATGTTCTAGCACCGAAATAATAATCTATATCAGCAAATCTAGCACCGTAAACAGTTGCACCCTCTACCCAACCACCAGCAGCAGATGACACATTAGGTGTGGTGCTAAATTGTATTTGTAACTGATAATTAGTTCCTGATACTGAAACTATGTTCACATCACAATGACTTGCTGCTTCAGAATGTTGTTCGACAACAGTTTTAGTGACATTCACTGAGTTAGCAGAACTAAATCTGTTTACTCCAAAAATAATTTTATTAGGTCGAACATGACTATCTGAAACTGCCTGAAGACGAGTAAAATACGTAATTTCAAAACCTGCCTGATGGAAACTTTCATCAATTGTAATATCTACAAGAACTCTATTCACAGCGGTACCAGATATATTTCCTTTAGCACAATCAAAATAATGTTTGAATGATCGTATATGACTTCCCTGTTCATTACGTATTTGGAATACAGGACTATTATCACCACCAGCATTTATAGATCCATTGACCTCAAATTTTTCCACTGGTGAAATAGTTCCAATACCAACTTTTCCACTACTTGTAGCAACTAACGTATCAGTAGCATTATTTTTTAATATGACAGCACCAGACTTTGCTCTAACAATCATCTGTTCTGTACTATGATTATAACCTACAGATCCTCTATAAGAATCATGTCCTGCATTTTGATTACCATCTGAGAAGTTTATATTTCCATGTCCAGATGATGGAGTGCAAATTGTCATTCCATGATTACCAGAAGAAACATTACCAATAACTAAATCATTTGCATGTGGATTTGCATAATATCCAGCACCTTGAGTTCCATGTGTATTAGTTCCATTTTTATCAATTACTAAAACTGGCATATTCGATGCTTCTACCATCGAAATTGTTCTTACTCCACCAACAACAAAAGAAATTCGATCTAATCCATCTTGCTCAATATAAGTATTACTGTCTGTGGCAAATCCTACATGTCCTCCTGCTGCAACTGCTATCTTACCCGATGCGTCGATGCGAAGTTTTTCAGACATTGGATTAGCACCATTCTCCTGTGTCTTAAATATTAAACCTCCACCAAAACCACCATTACCAGCTGACTTATAACCTACAATCGCACCAGTTCTTACTAAATCAGTGCTGCCTGTATACCATTTTTGTACAAAACATATACCAGTTCCCTCATCATTTGGATTTGGTCCTTCACTTGATCTTACAGTAATGGCAAAATCTTGACCATAATACTCATCATCAGCATTTACACTACTACCAGCATCTACTTGAAGCTTACCATAGATCGTACCATTTGTATTGATACCCACTCTATTATTCTGATCAAAAAGCATTGATGGAACATCAGGTACGTTCGTATGGAACGCCATCGAATCATTGGAATGGGCATATCTAATAAGTCCTCGATACGCTTGATTCCCAGAATTACCATCAGCAAATGCGATTGAACCACCACTACTATTAGAAGAAACGATGGTAATACCACCAGTATCACTAGCGTTACCAACGACCAAGTTGTTATATGATGAGAAATAATTTTGTGGATCATCAATACCAACACCAACTCTACCATTGTATGCTATCGTCACCCTTGTAGTTCCACCAGTAAGGGTAGCAATATTCATTCCAGTCTTAAATCTCGTTGGGGAATTTCCATAACTATTAGTTCCAATAATAGTTTCACCAGTTTTAGAACCTATTTCTAATGTGGGTGAACTACCACCATCAAGACTTAAAGCAGCAGGATGATTACCCTGTTGACCTGTTATTCTACAACCTTGAGTTGACGATACTGAACCAAAACTTCCAAAAATAAAAGGATATTTTCCAGAAATAACACCACCAGATGCGATACGGAATTTTTCATCTGTATCTGCTGTTTGGAATACTGTATCTCCATTAGATGAGTATACTGCAGCACCACCCACATTATGAATTGAAATGTCAGCATTATTATCAGTATCTTTTAAAAGAATTTTTGGTGAGTCATCATCGATTTGTAATGGAGCACTTGGAAGCATTGTTCCAATACCAACATTACCATTAGATCTTATTGTAAATCTGTCTATGAGTTGAGCGTTTGCTGAAACACTAATCTTAAAATATCCGTCTCTGGTGCTGGCAGTATTAGTCCAACCACCCTGTTTACCACCAAGAAGTCGAACAGCTGTCGTATTTGATACTGCTGCTTGACCTAATCTGAAGTCCATACCCGCTGTTGCTTCAACAGCCCCAGATTGATTAAATATACCAATATTTACAGCATCACCATAAGCACCCTGACTGTAGCGTTCGTATCCTTTAATAGCGAGATAATAATAACCTTGATTACTAAGATTAGAAGAACCAATCGATACGTGGCTTGATACATTAGTAGTTGTACCAGCAATTTTAAGTGCTTCAACTAAAGAGGTACTGTTAACTTTAGTATGTTTAAAAACAATATCTGTATAAGTTGCACCATCTGACCAATTATTACCAGATTGGAATTTAATTTGAGCACCAGTATGAAATCCACTAGGTCCGTCATTCGCAGCTACATTGATATTTGCAATATTCTCATCGTTGTTAATTGCTGAAGTATTTCTTAAGGTTAAAACAGCACCTTCATCAAAAGAAGAACCAGAAATTTCAACTTTTTTGGGAGTTGATACTGTGCTTGAGTCAATGAGTAATCCTACACCATACGATGATCCAATTCTGAATGATAACGCACCAGCGTCATTGATATTATCAATATATGAAGTCCCTGCTCTGTCGAAAATTAGTTGATTGTTTGTTAGTTGTGAATTCTGAGACCCAATTATTGAAAGCCCGTTAGTAAAAGTTCCAATTCCAGTAACGTAAATACCAGTATTGGATGTCCTTAACTTTTGTTGATTAGGCGATACCTGATTAGAAAATAAATAAACTTCACCATCATTTTCGCAGGTTATACTATTTTCCCCATTCTTTGCTTGAAGATAAATGTTTTTATTTACATCTGCATTTACATTGTTTTGTATATAAACGTGTCCAGTACTATTTTGAAGGTATAGATTAGCACTATTATGAAAAAACTGTGTATCAGCTTGACTTCCAAATGCGAGTTTTGCATTATCATTAATTTGGAATCTATTGCTGCTTGGATTCCAACTTGCGTGATAATTATCACCCAAGAAAGTAGTACTGACATCAGTGGTAAATCTATTACCACCATTAATAAATTCTAGTCTTTTTTGATTTACATAATATATTTCTACAGGTCGATATCCAATCTTTAAAGTGTCATTAAAGTTTTTTATCCAAGTGTTTGAACCACTAGAGTCATAATATATGGATGTTCTACTTGCTGCTGCTGAACCCAATCGTATGATTTTGTTATCAAGCATATTAAGTTGATCTGAGCAAGTTGTTACACCAGCGATGCTTACATTGTCTAAGTTTGTGTGACCATCTACGTCTAAATCTCCATTGGCATCAATCGCACCTGTGAATGTTGAAACACCTGTGACTGCTAATCCTGTTGTGGTTGTAACTCCAGTAATATTAACACCTGACTTTGTTGTTCTTAATCTTTCTAAGATAATACCAGCACCGTGATTGTGATATAATCTCGGTCCTCCTCCTTCATTCCCATCAGTGATTGGACTGTAAAACAGTGTAATAGATCCATTACCTTGATGACTTCTTATACTAAAATTATCTGAGTGAATTTGAAAATGACTACCACTACCAGCATTTCTTAAATAGGAATGACTTGGATCTGCGATTAGACTTAATCTATCATTTGATCCAAGATACAATCTATTTGTTCCACTCTTGATATGAACGTCTTTATAGAATGTTGTTATACCTGCAATTTCTGCCTGTCCACTTGTTTCAATTGTAACACCAGTTCCAACTTTGATGCCTTTCGCACTCGTCTCGAATTTTTTGACATTATCATAATATAAATCAACTGAATTATTTTTTGATGCCATCATCAAAACTTCAGTTTCATCGGTGCTTCTTAATCTAAAACCATCTGTTTGTATAACTAAATTTCCAGTGCCATTATCTTTAATTCTGCTGTGTCCACCATCATGATATAGTTGTAAATCTCCACTACCAGCTGCGTTTCCTATTTCTAATTTCTTATTATCTGGTATGAATATTCCATCTCTCGCTGTAACTAATCCAACTGAATCTATATTAGTTACGTCCTCGTATGTTAATGTTCCACCAATAGATACGTTACCACCAAAACTTGCACTTGATGCTGTGAGTATTCCTGATGAATTTATATTTCTTGATGTTATATCACCAGTTGTGATGTGATCAGTAGAACCTAAAACAACATTACCAGTCCTTCCATAAAAACCACTCACATCACCTGTGGTCGCACCAGCAAATCCCATATGACGGACTTGAATTTCATCACCTACTGCAGGTGCTGCAGTGAACTGTACTACGTTCGCAATCAATGTATATGATCTTGCATTGTGTCCATCACTCGGATGCTGTAGCACACCATTGATTGATACCATCAAACTTTCATTATTTGCTGGTGTATGAGATAAATTAAATTCTGTAGTGCTACCGTCACCAGTGAAGGTATCTACCTTATGATCACTTATATCAAATGTGGGAAGAGTATTAGAAATAATACTTCCCCAGAATACATCCTCATCTGTTGGTGCTGTTTTGAATACTATCTTATGATGATCTTCTAATGCAAAACCGTCTGTATAATTATTTGGATCAAGATTTGGTCTTTGTACAACATTATTGATTGCAATACTAATTTGTGATGCATTATTCAATCTAGCAGCAGTACCAGTGCTATGAGTTAATTTAAATTTCTTATTAACTCCATCAAACGCAACATTTAGTGTATGAGAACTTCCAGAACCAACTGAAGATAGATTGATTGCAGTGCTATTCGCAGCATTTGTTGCATTTGTTGCTAATTTAATTGTAGATGCACTATCAAAGATAACAAAATATGCAGTTCCACTTGTAAGTCCACCAATATTTCCACCACCACCATTTGTATATGTTACTCTCTGCCCTTGAATAAAACGATGTTCAACTGCTCTTATTGTATTATTAGTTGTATCTACAACACTTGTTGCTGATCCATCAAAAGTAGCAGTAAATGATGATATGTCATCTAATACCTTAAAATTATTTGTGTGGTCTCCCGCAATGTGATTGTTACCAATATAAGGCATTTAACTACATACTACTATTTGTTTTTATTTATTAGGTTAGAACAAATCATTCCAACTCGATCCGTTATAACATTGTAATTTATTTGTACTTGAATTATAAATTACCATACCTGCTGACGCTGTTAAAGCATTTCTTTCGGTAGTTGTCATACCAGCAAATATAACTTGACTAACACTTTTTAAATTATTGCCTGTCATGTCAAGATTATCACCAGACGCAATCTCCTGTATCTGATTATTACTTGTATTCAGTATTAAGGGAAATCTATCTGCCATTATGTTCGGTTATCCTTTCTTTTTATTTATGCGAGGTTAAAAGCAATTGAATGATTATTTCCAACTCGATCTTTGACTGCAAATGTACGACCATGTAAATCAACATTATGTGCTCCTGCTCTACGACCAACTGTCAGAGAACGAAGAGAGTCTACATTTGTAGTCGCTAAAACCACAATAAAAAAATCTGCACCTGCCATAGGAGCAGATGCAAAATTGATTTGACTTTCAGTTATTGTAAACGCAGCAATTGGTTCTTGTATTACACCACCAAGAGACACTAAGAGAGTATATGGATTTCCAGCAAAAAATGCTTGACCGCCAAGTGTTAAATTAAAAGTACTAGTGCTACCATTAAATTGTGAAGCGATATCATCTAATTTGAGGAAAGCACCAGAGGATTGTTGACGACCTATTAATGCCATTTACATCATTCTTTTTATCTATTTATCAGATGTTTCTGTTTCAGGTGTTACGACTTCAGTTTCTGCTTCTTCTTCTTTTGGTAATTCAACACCAGTTTGCTGTAGATATTCAATTATACCTTGTAACTTAAGTAGCATTTCTCTCTTAGTTTTTGCCTGTCCTTCAAGTTGATTGATCTCGTTCACAAGTGTCTGTGATTGCTCAACTACAGATTTTAAATGATTTTGTTGCTCAGTTGCCATTGTTTAAATGTATTTTGACTTTATTATATATCATACTTTACAAAGTGTCAAGTGTGGGGTTATCCTCAATCATCAACGTATGCATACCAAGTATAACTTGAAGGATCTCCACCAAAAGTGAAGAAACAATCGAAATTAAATGAATGAGCCTGTATAGAAGCTCCAGTATCAACGTGCCAGTACCATCCACCATATAGATTTTGATATTGATTTGCATTTGTGTTATACTCACTGTGACCATAATGAACGTAATAATTTCCTCCTGATGAAATTGTAGCGTTTCCTTTTTGAGTTCCAAAACTATCATTATATCTCATGCCACCTCCTTCATTATCTCCCTCACCATACATAGCAACTTGCCACATTGATTGATGATATCTCCATTGTGCGTTGCTTGGGCTATTTGTTCTTCCATTCATTCCTATAGTTACTGTTCCTGACTGATTAGTAACTGCATTTGTGAATATCCAAAAACGTGGTGTAGATGCAGCGGTACTTGGTACCATTGTAATATTAAATCTACAAGCACCTGTATCACTCGTCCAATAAGGATATATCTGTGTTCGACTTTGATAACCAATCCCACTACCAGCATTGGTCTTCATTTTAACACCTTGATGCTGAAGGAAGCGAACTTTTTCGGTAGCTCCATATCTCACTATAAGTTCTTCATCAGTTCCTAACATCAAACTTGCTGTATTTGCTGTTGCAGTATCAAATCTTAATTCTGCTACACCAGCACCACTCTTAGATATTCTGAAGGTAGAACTTGCTTGCGGATTAGCATAATTTTGTGTTATTGATCCATCTGAATGAATGCGAAGTCTTTCGGTTGGTGCAGCATTATTATAACTACCTCTCGTTGCAAAAACTAAATCACCATATGTGTAACTACCAGTGTTTGTCTCTCTAAATCCCATATATGCAGGGGAGTTAGTTGCTCCATTAACATAACCAAAACCGAGTACAAATAAACCTTTATCCCCATTTGGATTATATTCACTATAACCGAAATGCATATACTCATTTGCAAGGCTGTAAGTATTAGGAGCTTGACCAGCACCAGCTTTTGATATCTGAATTCCCTTTGTTAGTTGTGGTGTAGATACATTAAGTCCAATATTTCCTGCACCTGTGATGCGAAGTCTTTCTGGAATACCTTGTAATGTATTAACAACTTGACCACTGCTTGTACGGAAAACTAAATCAGATGTAGCATCACTTGTACTCTTCTTCTGTACATTAATTACTGCTTGTGTATGATCATTTGCATCTCTAAAAACAATTCCATTATTATCATTTACTGCTCTTGCCTTATGTGATTTGATTACTAATGACATAGAGTTTACAGCAGTAGGAGTGCTGTCAAATCTAACTGTACCATCACTGCTTAATCTGAATGATTTTGCAAGAGTATAAGCAGTATTACCCACAGACATATGAAAGAAATCACCATTACCACTGTAAGTGAGTTGTCCCTTTGCCATGTCATTAGTGGAAGTTCCATAACCAAAGTAAATATTACAATCACGATAGATACCTGATGTAGTGGTTGAATTGATTGTGAGACCTATGTTACTAGGACCACTTATAACAAGTTTTCTTGCACCAGCACCTGCATTTCCATGACCAGTAGTTCCTACAAGGAAATTGCCATCATTATCAAATCTTCCTCTTTCACTACCCCCAGTTTCAAATGAAATTTGATCAGCACTAGGAAATCTTATCTTTGTATCTGCATCACCATCGTGAACTATGCTATCAGGTATAGCAACAGTGCTACTCAAAGCCGTAGTTCCAGTTACACTTAAATTACCACCAACAGTGACATTATTATGAAATGTGGCATTACCAGTAGAGTTAAAAAACAGAGCATCAGTTCTTGAAGAAGGAAATAACTGAGTTCCACTATTAGAAGTATTCGATATATAAAAACTAGAACCTATCTTACCAATAGACCAATGAACAACTCCACTATCGTGGAACTTAATACCCATTCCATTACCATATGTTTGACCACCAGCAAAACCATCTCCAATTCTCATCCAAGCACCTTGAATATCAATACCTAAAGAATTTGTATTTTGTGAATCAGTATTTCTATTCTTAATTTGCAATACATGTCCTGTAGTAGCATTAGTACCAAGAGTTATGTTTGTACCAGCCACTTTCATTTGTTCACTACCATTAGTCTCAAATGAAATCTGATCATTCGTAGGGAATCTTATTTTTGTATTTGTATCACCAGTATGAATGATGCTATCAAGAATATCTACGTTACCATTAACAGTTAAAGCTCCGTTAACATACGCACCTGAATAATTAACTTGAAATTTATCACTACCATTGACTCTAAATGCTATATTATTATTTTGTCCAGAAGGAGATCCAAGATATAACCAACCATTACTATTATCATTTCCAACAAAAAACTTCTCAGTGCCACCACTATCTTGGAATGAAATCCTCATATGAGCAGCATCTCCAGAAGTGTCTGAATCTTTAACAACTATTTGATTTGTCCCTGTATGACTGGCAGTTAAAGTACCTGTTATAGTGGCTCCCGTGCTTGTCGTTTCAAATTTCTTATTACCAGCAAATGCTAATTCTACTCTACCATTAGCAACAGCTGTTATCGAACCAACATTATTTACTGGTTGGATGAACATTGTCCCCGAACCATTGTTTTGTATATAAAGATCTCCTGTAGTATTACGAAATACAGAATTATTACCATCATGTTCAATAAATAAATCATTACCAGTTCCAAAATAAGCTTTATAGTTATCGTTAATATAAACATGACCGTTTATTACATCTAAGTTACCTATGACGTTTGCTCCTGTTGCAAAGGTCTCTATTTTTTTCTGATTATTATGATATAATTCGACGGCTCCGTCAGGAACAGCAACAATCATCTTTGCAGAACCGTGTCTTATTTCTAAGTTATGTGCAGTAGCATCAATAACATTTAACGACCCGTCATGATAAATTCTAAAATCAGCAGCGTTTCCTAAACCAAGATAACTACCTGAATTAGATCCATCAGGTATGTACACGTTTCCAGTAAGTTGTACACCATTATTATATGTTTCAATTTTCTTTGATCCATTATGGTATAGTTCAACAGAACCATCCTTAACACATCTTATTGATGATTTAGGAGTGCCACCGACTGCAGCATTTTTTATATGGAAATATACTCCAGAACTAGTAGTAAGGAGTTGAAACCCATTATTACCATTATCATTAAAAGATAATCCTCCACCATAAGATCCATATAAATTTATCATTGATTTTGTAGCCCAATCTGATTGATTTGGATTACTAATACCACTTACACCAAAAGTTGATATACCAGCGACACTTACATTATCTAAATTTGTATGACCATCTACATCTAAGTCTTGGGTAATCGTTGAGACACCAGCGATGCTTACATTATCTAAATTTGTATGACCATCTACATCTAAATCTTTACTTATTTCTAAATTATTAGATACAATTACGTTACTATTTGAAAGAAAACTAAGAGCAGCAGCTGTACCACTACTCCCTCTCACATTTAAAGAACCCGCATAATCAAGGTAACTGTTAGTTCCATTACTAAGAATTTGAAGTCTACTGTTTGCTGCAAATATTGCTCTTACATTATTACCAAAATATGCGTGAGATGCAAAAGTTGTTATACCACTGAATGTTGCCTGTCCATTTGTTTCAATTGTGACACCAGTTCCAACTTGTATATCAGTTGTTCTTACACGAAAACTTTCAACACTTGTTGAATCACCATCTCTTAATCTAAAAATACAATCACTAGTATAATTACTTCTCTTCTTTCCATAAATTGCAACAACTCCAGCAGCACCATTATCATTATGAAGTACTATACCTGCTTCTCCACCGCCTGTTGCATTGTAATTCTTTATATGAACCATTGCCTTATTTGGCTGGTCATATAGTCTACTACTATCTGAAAATACACTTGTACTACTTGTATTTAAATATAAAGATGCATTACCAGATGGACCTTGAGCTTCCTCACCTATGAATATTGTTCCCGCTGCATAGAAACGCATTCTTTGAGTATTACTCGTGAATATTTGTAAGTGATCACCATTAGTTGGGAAACTTATTTTTGTGGTAGGATATTTTTGACAAGCAAAACTATCAATAGCATGAACACTTGTAAAAGTTCCCACACCAGCAGGTCCTATTGTTATTCCAGTACCAACTTTAATACCACCTCTTGCAGTTATAATACCAACTGAATCTATGCTTGTAACATCTTCATATGTTAATGTTCCACCAACCGAAACGTTTCCAGTAAAATTAGCACCAACTGCAGTGACAATACCAGTAGAGTTTATATTATGTGTATCGTAATTCTCATTGGGTTTTATGACACCCTTCGTAATGCGGGTTAGTGCCATATTAGGTAATCTCCATAATTGTTAAAGAAGCATCTATACTGTTATTCGTATCACTATTAACAGTCAGTGTATCTGCAGTTTCTAAAACAACTTTATTACCTTGCATAAATTCAAGAGATGAACCTTGAGGAATTGGTGCATTTTTTAATAATTTAACATCATCTGTAGAAGGTCTTGTTATTCCAACTCCCACAACACAACCTGAACCAGATGTGTTTGCCAATGTAATTCCAATTACAACAGTCGTGGTCGCACTCGGAACAACATAAACATTCTGCGTTGTTATACCGACATTCGCTTTCGTTTTTAATTTAAAGGTATTTGCCATAATTATCCTAATGCGATTGCAAGTGCGGTAGCGTCACCCTCTGTAGCAACAGATTCTCCTGCAACTTGTACATCCGTCTCACTATTTATGACACCAGTAATATTGGAAGTTCCCTGAACATATAATGCGTGACCACCTTGCGGTGTCGTAGTATTGATACCAACAGAGTTTGCAATACCGACCTGACCGTTGGTATCGTTAACGTTTATAAACGAATTAAATTGTGATGCTTCTCTGTTTTTTGCCATTTATCTTTTTAGTTATTTATGATTAGTTATCTATATTGTCAGTATCAATCGCATAAGTATAGGATAAAGCGATTGTAGCGTTTGCAGGAAAAACTTCTCCAAAATTTGTGGAAGTAGGATGATTTGTACCACCTGTACTAGGTTTAGTTATCTGTATAAAAGCTGCACCAGGAAAATCTCTTCTGAGACAAGCATAAACAGTATCATTCGTAAGTCCAGAACTACTGTAGAAAACACTACAGGGATTGAAATCAGGTTGTCCTGAACTTGCAAACCTATTAGCATATGCATAATAGAATGGAGCGACATTTACAATACAAACTGGAGCAGTAGCATCAGAGATGCCAGATTGATAATAAGTTACAGTGCTTGCCATTTTGATTTCTATATTACAAAAAACCAGATGACCACATCTTACATATCTACCAATTCTTCGTGCATAACTCGCATCAGTAAATGTAGGAATTTGTAAACTATTCAATACAGTTGATGAGAGACCAGGCACAAATGTACCTGTTTCATAATATCTCATTTCTGATGAGATACCTACTCGTCCAGAATGGGAGTTTCTCGGAGTTTGAGTATCTGGGAATTTCACTCCCCTACCATCGGTTTTAAGTTCAAGACCTCCATCTGCTGGAATACGAACTTTCTCTGTACCACCAAGTTGTGTTGCACCAGTTTTAAATGATATACTATTCTGATTACCCATTATCAGAGTAGTATTATCTGTGTCTACTCCGAATCCTGCTCTATTTGCACCACTCCAATTAAACAAAATATGAGAAGCGATTGTACTATTATTCTGCTCTTCATTATGAGTGTAAATTGCAGCATATCCATCATTAAGACTCTTGAATGATGTATATCCACGAACAGATAGTGCTTCAGAATTTGTAACTAAATTACCATCAGTGCCTATTCCTACAGTTTGACCTTGACCACCAGTTCCAAATCGAATTAGAGGTCTAGATCCACCTGCTCTAGTGATTGCTAATTCATTTGCATTTGGATGCCAAATGTAAGTATCCGTATCTCCAGCAAAAGATAATCTACCATTTGAGTCAATGCGGAGTCTCTCTGTTAATCCTGTACTGTTATCAGGGCAAGTTGCAAATACTAATCGACCAGGATTATCAGCTCCACTACTTGAAGTTCCATCTGCCATACCAGCAATCCAAGCATAATTTCGATTAGAACTATCAATATTTGTATCACTAAATCGGATATAACCACATACGTTACCTGCACTTGTTGCTGCTGAACCTCTTCTTAAATCTAAAACAGAATAACTTGTATTTGAAGCAGAGTTACCTTGAGCAAGAATAGTTGTCTCTGAAGCAGGATCAGCTGCAGTTCCCTGTCTTACTAATAGTCTGTTGCTAGTATCGAGACGAGCTCTTTCTAATCCTCCAGAGTAAAGTGCAAGAGGATGATTGGTAGACATTCCCATTCGTCCTTCAGTTCCTTGAACAGCTGACAGCGTCATTCTAGTTGATGCATCACCAGACGTAATTGATGCTACAGTGTGACCTGATCCACCAGGTGCTTTAACAACTAATTGATTTGCTGGATTATTGTCATTGATACCAAGATTTCCGTTAGTGCCTTTTAATGTCAATCTCTCTACATTATTCCCAAGACCACCCATTTTAAATCTCAAATGGTTGTCGCCACTAAATTCATATTGGATAGAACCTACTTGGAATGAACCAGCATCACCAAATCTTATGATTGCATTTTGAGCAGTAGTAGCAGTGGTTTGAAGGTATAGAGATGGAGTTTGTTGATGAGATCTAATATTACCAAAAACATCAAGATGATGTGCTGGTGTTGTAGAATTGATACCGACTTTACCGTTACTTATGATGCGAAGTCTTTCTGCTATAGTTGAATTATGTCTTGTCTGAATTACAAAATCAGCAGAAGCATTTGTTGAATTGTTTAATGCACTTAAGTTAACAACACCTCTTCCATTTCCATCTGTAAATAAATGAATTCCAGCAGCGTTTTCGTTAGAAGAAGAGTTAACATTTCCAACTGCCAATTGAGCTGTTGTTCCGTTTGCTGCGTATGCAGTATTATTAGATTCATGTATTTGTAGTTGATATGATGGATTTGATGCGTTAACACCAAGTCCAAGTTTTCCATTTTCGTCAATGGTTAATCTCTGTACACCAGCTGTTGCAAAACAAAGATTATTGACACCATTTCTAAACATGCCAGTATCATGATCGCCATCAAATGCATATGAAGGATTACCCTGTGAACCACTTGCACCTCTTATCTGTACTGTGAATCCTATTCTACCTGTTACATCTAATTCATAATCTGGTGAAGTTTGATTGATACCAACATATCCAGCTGATGTGATGCGAAGTCTTTCAGCTGGTGTTACAGCCCCATCAGCAGTTGTTGAAAATATCAAACGGCCAGGCATATCATTTGATCCTGGTGTTCCATCAACTTGAGCAAGTATCCAAGCACCTATCGAATCTAAATCTGTTCCATCTGCTCCACAAAATAAAATCTGACCTAAACTATCATTATTTTGAACTATTGCACTGCCTGTGGTATTTCCCGATCTTGTTTTTCCAAAACAAAGGAAAGGAGCAGAAGCAGCGTTATTATTCTGGATAATTGAAATGGTTGCATTATTTCCAGTGTTTATAACTTGTAACTGTCCAGTTTTTGTTCCTACGTTTCTTGATGCTGTGTCGCTATGAAGAAGTAATCTACCAACTGAGTCAATAGTAAGTCTTCTACCAGCATTTGTAGAAAATGACATTCTATCGTCAAGATGATGATATTGAAGAACTCCTCTTAACTCATCATTACCTGATGTTCCATCAGAGAAAAATAAATTACCAGCACTACCAGCGTTAGAACGAAGAGTTATTCCAGTTGATCCTGATGTTGCGATTGTTAAATCATCTGCCTCAACCCGACCTTCAGTAGTGGTTCCGATCATCACTTGTCCAACACTGTTTATACGAAGTCTTTCTGCTGCATTCGTATAGAAACGCATATAATTACTTCCGTGCTGATAACTTATAATTCCTCTAAAACGATCATCACCAGATGTTCCGTCTGCAAAATATATCTGTCCACCTGAACCTGTACCTGATCTTATTGTAATTCCAGTTTGTCCTGTAGTAGCGACATTAAAATCATCAGCACCTGCATCTCCAACAGTAGTCGTGCCGATCATTACTCGACCATATTGATCAATGCGTAATCTCTCTGTGCCTCCTGTTTGAAGTAAAAGAGTTGAATTGTTGATATTACCTGTTACATTTCCTGTTATATTACCAGTTACATCACCAGTCAAATCGCCAGTAAATGAAGATGCTGTAATTATACCCGCAATATTAAATCCCGATATCGTATCTATGACACCATCTTGTGCGGTAATCCTATCATTATTATTTTCGCCACTGATGGTAATCGCCATTTTTTATCTTTTTGATTATTTATGTCTTATAATACTAATCAATTATTTCCAAGTCCCACTTATATTAGAGTCTAATTCATCTAACTCCTTCCAAGTCCCATTCACATTTACATATCCATTTGTAAATGCTTTCCAAGTTCCAGAAACATTCACGTTTCCATCAAAACCTAAACCTCTATAAAAAACTGGTAATCCACCATCGACAATATTTAATCCAAAAGGAGTTTTACCCTTTGGCATCACTTTCGTATATGGTAATCCACCATCGACACTTGAAAAATTTAAAAGGTTTGATCTACTCTTCAACGACATTTTCCTTTTCCTCCTCTAAATTTTTGACAAAAACCGATACACGTCCTGCTATCATCTCTTCCGTAGGTTCGGAATTAAAAAGTAAACTTAGAGTATATTCGTCTTTCTTAATAGATACAGACCAATCTCCACCCATATTTTGATATTTTGATAAAATTGTATAAGTCATGGTGCTTGTGTGAGTGAAACGCTATCGACGTAACCTGTATAAGAATCACCTCCATATACTTCTGCATTTATGTAAATGGTGCCACTACTGATTGGAGTAAAAGTTAAAGTAACTTCCTGCCAGGTATCAACGTTGGCTGTGCAGTTGGCAATATAATCCTGTGATAAATGTGGGAAAGAATTTTTAAATGATGCTTTAAGATTCATAGTTAAACCAGTATTCGTTCTTCTCATATACGCCTTACAAGTTACTGCCTTATTTGCCACAGCATAAAATTCTGCAATTGTCAAATACAATGGTAATATTTCGGTATTAGCAGTAAGTTGTCCTCTCGAATAAGTACCACCAAAAACCATAGTTGGACGGAAAGCCCAAGCAATACCTGTGGTTCCGTGTCTTACCGATGATTCAGTTTTTATAGATCCATAATCAAAGAATATTCGATGATCACCAGAAACTCCATTATAATTTTCAAAAGTGGTCATAGAAGTTCCGTGACCTCTATGAGTATTAGCCCATTCATATCTTTCTTGTTGAATATTTGTCATCGTGGAATTATAAACTTTCAAAGGTACAGTATTAGAAGCAAGCAATGTTTCAATATTTTTTGCAATTAAATTTTTAATTTTGAGATGTGTTCGGTGTCCATTTCTATATTGATTTTGCATTATATATCGAGTACCATATACCTCCATATGATCTATAATCATACCTTCAGCACTATAATTTACGTTTCCGAAAGTATGATTACCACACGCAGAAAATCTAATGTCTTTAATATGAGGTCCACCTTCATACAATATATCACGCATTGATCCATTAGAACCAAGTCCTCCAAAGGCATTTTGAGCAACGTATAATTTATCAACGGTGGTAAATTGATCTCTTGCAGATGTTAAAGAAATATATCCACTTGATTGATTACCAAGATAAAGTGTGCCAATAGTTGCTCTATAACCCCTTATTTGCATCAAAGCTGTAGTTGAACAACCCATTATTCCCCAGTGACTGAAAAGGAGATTACTCATATTTTCATCACCAGTACCAAAATATTGATTACTTCGATCACCAAGATAATGCCAAGTAATACTATCTTGTGTTGACATATCAGTTGTATTCCAACCACCTGTGATTTTAGTTTGTGGACTTGGTTCAGGAATACCCGCAGTTGTTATTCCTACAGTGTCACGATATCTTACATAAAATCTAAATTTATTTGATTCGGTTATATCCAAATCTACATTATTTTTATAAGTGTAATAGGGTTGAATTTTATATAATGGTACTGTTTCAGACGTATGAGCGTATATACAATGATAGATAGAGGTACCAGTATGGTCACTTTCATAATCAAAATCAACTCCAATAGGTCCACCAAAAATAAGATGATCGTCTGAAATAAATTGTGCCTGATACCACCACGGTTCGGCAGTAGTATTTTTACTCCATATATGTTGGTGAGTCAATGTGCTTGCATTACTACTTGCAGGGCAAGCGATTACATTCATTAGTCTTATATCTTCTTCACCAACATCCGAATCAACATATAATGCAATTGATTTAATTGCTGAATTTAAATTTGTACCAAAATCTTTGACTACAGGAAATATACCTTTTCTAGCAAAACCTGGTATCTCTACAGAATGAGCAATAGTATCACCAGTCTCATCAGTGCATAAACAAAATCTTATATGAGAAGTATTATTATTTGTATCAGATGCACGAGTATTGTACCACATAGAGATTTGTTGATGCGAACTTAAATCTAATGTAGAGTCAAGTTTGTAATACCAAGCTTTACCTGTTGTAAAACTAGCACCGATTTGAATATTGTGAACAGGGAGATTTCCACTAATCGAATAACCACCTCTAATGCGTAGTGTGACGTTACTTGATGCAACTCCTAAAGGTGAAGTTCCATCTGATCTCATATAGGCAGAACTACCACTTTGTACGTTAGTATTATTGTTATAACAAGCCCATTTAAAAATATGTTTTATACCAGTATTAACTTTTATACCTTTACCAGGTATTCTCATCACATAATCTGCACTTGAACCACCAGTATATGTTCCAGTGCCTGATGAACCATTTAATGTAAACGTTCTAGCACCTGTGACAGTGATTACCCAAGTTCCATTTGCCTGTAAAACACCATAAACATTTCTAATATATACAAGATCACCAGTGCTATAATTATGATCAGCATTTACGGTAATTTCTATAGGTGATGCTGCTGTTGCACCTGTAATATGAATTTCGTTGTATGGACCACCGCCACTTTCATCGTATCTATTTGGTTGACCAACTACCCAAGTAGCGTTGATGCCCATATTGGTAGCTGGCATTCCCATAATCCTATATTCATTACCACATATAGCATTAAATTGATTTGTATTCGCTCTACTTATTTCTTCTGGTAGGGTTTTTCTACGATTTGCAAATGATAGTCCATCATTTGCATCATTTCCACCATTATAGTCGATATAATAAGTTGCCATAATTATGCCACGTAAGTAAACCAGAGATCTCCATCAGATCCACCCGATGGAGTAGATGTGGAGGTTGTTATATTTTTGACACTATTAGCTGAAGAAGCTGTTGTAACTTGTGCACCAGTTGATGTGGTCTGAAACTTTGTAGTACCATTTGAGTGTTTTAATTCTACAGCACCACCACCAGTAATTCTAATATTTTCGACCCAAGAACCACTCGAATATTCTTGAATAGTTAAACGTGATGCTGCACTTGTTTTATGTATTCTAAATCTATCATTATTATTTGCACCTTGATTACTTGCAATCTCAACCATTCCACTATTTGAAGTTCGACCAGTAACAGTAAGAGCATCCAGAGTTACCGAAGCAACTACATTATTATTATGATACAGTTTTACATATCCAGATGCACCTGCAACTGCCTCTAACAATGCTGCACCTTGGGCACGATTCTGAAATCTTACCATATCATCTGCAATATCAATCCTATTAGTACCTTTTATTAGCACCCTATCTGCTGTATTATGAATTGATAAAGAACTAGCAGTACTAGTGATCTCTGATAAAGCGACTGCTCCTGTTACACTTACACCCGAACTGGTTGTGGTTAATTTCTGGACATTATTATGATATAATTCTACAGCTCCACCTTCGATAGCTTTTATTCTTAATTTATTAGAAGCATTACCTTTTACAGTAAAATTATTTGTGCAATGAAGTACAAGACCACCAGTTCCTCCTCCTCGTTCATCTATACCACTATAATTTCCAGTATGATAAAGGATTAAATCATCATTATTACCAAATCTTAAACTATTAGGAGGTATAGTGCCTCCAATATAAGGACTATCAGCAAAAGATAATTCCTTTTGTACAATTACATTCTCTGCAAAAGTTGTGACACCAGCTACTGCTAAGTGATTATTAACATGAACATTTCCAGCAACATCTATTTTTAATCTCTCTGTTGTATTATTTGTATGCAGCGTTAACTGGTTATCAACACCTGCAGGGGCGGTGATACTCGTGATACCAGTTATACTTTTGAGACTTATCGCTGACATATGATTTTATTTTTATTTATTATACCACAACATAATTACCGTCAATGGTAAGTGTGCCATCTATTGTTACAGGACCTGCCATTAAACCATTGAATGCGGTTCCAATATAATGATTACCATGAAGACTATTATCAGTAATCATCATACCATTACTTATATAAAGTCCTTGAAATGAATTACCAACTCCAACTAAATCATTATCATCAAGATTGTTTGTATTGACACCAACAGATTTATTTGTTGCAATACCAGCAGTGTATGTTCTCCAAGTTCCACCAGCACCAGAATTACCAGAGATGCTTACATCAACTGTGGTGCCATTGACTGCAAATGTATTTCCAAGTCCGATGAAATTAAGTTGAGTGATACCAGCACCAATCTGAACACCACCTGATTGAATACCAACTTGCGAAGCACCTTCAAATGTTCCAGTGACCTTTACTCCTGTTGTGGTGGTTTCAATTTTTTTAGATCCTGAAAAATATAACTCTGCACGACCATTCACATAACCTCTTATCATTGATTGGTTATGTGAAATAGGTGAACCTATGATTACTCCGTTTGCACTTCCTATTCTTAAATATGATCCAGCTGAATATGCATTCTCAATAATAGCATGGGCTGGTGATGATGACTTGTAAATTGTAAATTTATCATTATCACCTAATAATATTTTTTTATCTGTTGGTAAATCAATTGCTTCTCTTGCGGTGATTACACCAACTGAATCTATATTTGTTACGTCTTCGTATGTTAATGTTCCACCAATCGAAACATCCCCTGCAAATGTTGCAACACCTGTGACATTAAAGTCAGTAAACGGACCATCAAATCTTGTTGCAGTAATAATACCTGATGAATGTACGTTGTGACTTGTTATGTTGGAGAGGGTATGAATACCAGCACCAACAACCTTAGTAAATGCCATTATATTTCTTTTTGACTATTTATGAACTTGAGTTTAGATCAAGAACCCACTGAGGTAAATCAGCAATTGAAGTTACACCAACTTGAGATTTGGGATATAAATCTTTAATCTCTGTAATTTTATCTTTCCACGTTGTTGTACCTCTTCTTTTATCCCAATACATCATATCAAGTTGCTCTTCAATTGGTGGATATGCCGAACTTCGTACCTCTTTATATGATGGGGTCACAATGTCTGAACCTTCTACACAAGAAGTTCCAATACCAACAACATCTTTTTTGAATTGTTGATAATCAGAATTACCATCATCTCTTGGTATAAATGCATTGTCTGATTTTCTGATGATTAAATTTTCTGATTCATCAAATGGATTTCTTTGAATTTTATACATATTAGAACTCCGCATTTGCCTCGAATGATCTAAGATAAAATGACTCTTGTGCTGCGTAACCACTACTCTTATAAGCTTTGAATTGTTTTTCTGATATATTAAATACATTAAATGAACTAGCTACATTAGGATTACCAATTGTAAAAGTTACAGTTGGGATTGCTCTCATAATAACTGGGTAGTCATTCACTATCATTTTATAACTAGGATGGTATTGATAAGCTGGATGAGCACCATGATTTGTGTCATGTGGATTCATTGGCATTTTGTAAAAGTATCGAAGACAACGTGCAAGTTGTTCACTTATACTGAGAAATTCAAATTCAGTTGCATTTGATCCAACTTCTAATTGCACTCCTGTAACTTCAAATGTTGCGTTAGTTGTTGCTGCCCATGCATTATTCATATTTCGTATTCTATTTGTACCAGACCAAGCAAACCATACATTCTGTGCTGGATCTGTTGATGCAGTATAGTTATTACCATAATATGCAACTATTTGCAAACTCATTCCAGGACCATTGTCATTATTAAAAGTCACTCCATCAGCACCTGGAATTGTATGTGTAATCTTTGTCCATTTATTAGCTTGTAAGAAAAAATTCCAATTGTAATTTTTTTGAGAGTCAGGCACATAATGGAACACATAATATCTTTGAGATACACTTGCTTTAATCCAAAAAGATACAGTTATTTTTGAATGGGGACTGGTTGAATCCCATCCCGAATTTAATATATCTTGAGCTTCAATTTGATACCTAATATCTCTAGCTGCTGTTACTGCTGTTGATGGTGTAGTATTAGTAAGTCGATATGATTTTGTAAATCCATATGCGTAAGGTGTATCTGAAGATGTTAAAGAAATTTGGTCTTGTTGTATGGCTCCTGTGGCAAAACCAATTCCAAATCTATCGACAGTTTTAATATTTTCAGATGTAGATGTAGATGTTGTAGCTCGTTGAGCTATTCTCATGTCTCCGTTAATTATAATATTCTTTCTTCCAGCACTAACAAGGGTTCTTGCATCTTGAGTAGTTTCAGATCTCAATATCTCATTACCTTTTAGACCTACTGGATTGTCGAGTTCTGATAATTTTCCTCTTAAATTAAATTCTGGTTTAGTAATCCTGACTGTCATACTATTGCTCCGCTACAAGTTCATTAGATGCTGATATTGCAGTTGTCACTGCTGTAGTCGTATTATTTATTCTGTTTAGTCCACGGAAGTCACTGCGTCCTCCTGATGTTCCTACGTGTAGAACATCTGTCGTATCATCATACGCAAGTGCTTTTACGTCATCTGATGTTCCGTTTAAAGTGCATTTTGCGTTTTCATTAAACAGTTTCTTTTCATCATTATAAATCTTTATAATTTGTTCATTATTTGGCACTGAGTGAGAAAATTTCCATAATGACATCATTCCATTATTACCAAAATGAGCCGAATTGTGAGTATAGTTTTGTCCAAGTGTAACAAAAGGATGAGGTGCTGAACTACTAATATCACCTCCCCAAGCATCGTTTACTTGCTCAACAAAGTCTGCACCGTTAAAAGAGTAGGAGAGAGTGGTTCCGACTCTCTTAACTGCTATGAATTGCCAACCAGATTTATTTTCAACACCACCACTAGGTAAAGGGTTCCAACTATGTCCACCAGATGAAGTGTTAATGTAAAACCAAAAATTATCTGAATTATACATCTGTGCTACAAAAAATCGAGGAGCAGCAGCTTGAGCAATATCAAAAAAAGTTATACCTCGTGGAGTTTTGTAAAACCATCCCATAATACAAAAATTACCAGTTCCAACATTACCAATTTCTGGAGTATATGGTTGGTGTAAATAAGATGATGCTGCTGGAAAATTATATCCAACTAATTGTGAACCAACCGCAACTCGTCTCTTATTAACTGTTCCATAAAGTCGAAGTCCGTGTTTTTCACTTTGATTATTTCCAGTATGAGTAATAAAACCACCATGTACGCTTCTATCTCGTTCTGCTGTTCTGATACTAATATTATCCAAAATTCTGTTTGATCCCATCCAACCAGGTGGAGTGAACCATAAGTTTATTGTTTGAGTTCCTGTTCCTGGAAGATTAAACACCCATTGATAAGTTCCTGCTGATAAATTATTAGATGCAAATCCTCCGTTATAGATGGATCCAGAAATTAAATCAAATGAATAGATGAGGTCTACGCCTTTAGGAACTGTTACGTCTTGTCGAAGCTCTGTATATGTGGGAGATCCTCCTCCACCTTGACTAGTAATGACCACTTGAGTACTACCATTGACTGAAATACTTCCTCCAGTGCCTATTACCTGTGTCCATCCTGATAAACCATTATTAAAATCTCCATTGGTTACATATTCAGTTCCAGTAACAGCAATTCCAGCAGTGGAAGTAGTGTCAATATCTGAAAGAAAAACACCTTTGGTGTCTCCAACCATCCATCCTGTGGTGTAGGAAGATGTAGTTTTATTGTGCAATCCATTAGCATAATCATCAATTTCTTCTTCAACTCTCAATAATCCCAATGTTTGTGCTATTGCTATTTCATTACTATTTCCTTCAAACACACATTCACCAGTTGCTTGGTTGAGAAATGTATTAATTGCAGAAACTCCTGCTCTAGCATCATATACAGTTACTCTTGTTGTATTAGCGATATCAAAAAGAGAAAAATTATCATTAACTGCTCCAGTGACACCATCTATCATAAATCCATCTGGATGAATATCTACATGTCGTGTTTCTATATTAGTATAGAGAGTAGAAGTTCCATCATCTTTAAGGATACCTGTTCCACCATTAGTTGCAAAAGCGAATGTGGGTATTGGAAGTCCAGTATCAGTATCAATCGGTGCATTTGGTAGCACGGTCACTGCTACGTCATATATTGTTCCATTACCTACTATTGTAGTTGATGTATCTGTGAGTGTAAAGGAACCAGTAACATTTCGATTAACTAATCCATCCCATCCACCAATAGCTAGATACTTTCCAACATTGTTTATTTGATAACCAGTATCGTCAATAAAACTTGCAAATCCTGCTGCTCGTTGAGACCCACTTCTTACAGCACACATCAATCCATTCATCATTGTAATTGCAGAAGTCCCTTGCCTAGCAATTCTTGCTCCACTATTAGAATCATGCTCAAATACCATCCACATTGGAAGATTTGGGTCATCACCATCATATATGGTATAGATGCCATCAGTAGCAACAATTACAGCAACAGCAGGAAATTCTTTTCGAGAACCTCTTGTCGCACTTGCACCTTCATTATACCAAGATGTATTTTGTGTTCGATGTCTCCATGCACCACCATCAGAATCCTTACGAGTGTCATATACAAATATATCTACAGCAGTATCTGATGACCTTGCTTTTATTTTATCAATATCAATTTCACCAACAGAATCTTGATAGGCCAATCCACCCAACATTGCATTTGTTGGTACTTGACTGTTTCCGATTCCGACTAGATTAGGCATTTGTTAAATATCTCCTGTGGTATTTATTATGAAGTTAGATTCCTCAATTGATTATTTGAAAGTTTTTTCGGATAATATATAAATCTTTTTATATGTCCTTCAAGGGCAGTAGTACTCAATCCTAAATTCCAACCAATATTTCCGAGTGATAATCTGAATAAATTAGTTGGAGGAGTTCTTGAAGCATCTGTTACTGATGTTCCATTAAGAGATACATCTTGATCAGTAGATGAATATGCATAGGCAACTTTTTGATAAACGTCTGGAGTGGCTGTTGAACTACTATCATCATAATCACCATTTTGATAAATTCTTACTGCATTAGCAGTTCCAGCAGTTTTATTAATTCTTAACCAACTTCTATAATTTTGATCAGCAGGATTAGACTCTGTTCCAGAAAATGAAAATATTGTGTGAGCACCATCACTTTCTGTTGAATACTTAAAGTCCGTAACAACTGTTCCTTCAGTTTGATTATATCCCATTTCTTTTTCTATGTCATCAAGTAAAACTATATCTGCTCCACGAGTTCCTGTTGATCCCTGTGTGGGAATATAAGAAGTTGCATAAGAACTTTCCTCGATTTGGAATCCCCATAATTGATAGTTCCAGTTAAAAAGATAAGACCAATTAAGTCGCACACTAAAAAACATATTTACGGCAGTAGCAGTTGCAGCTGCTGTAAAAGTACAACTATAACGAGTCCATCCGTGAGCGTATCTTTCCCTTTTCATATCATCACTAGTTAATCCGAAATTTGCATTTTGTCCAACTCCAGCTCTATATAAATGAACTCCACCGTTAACCCCACTATTAAATCCACTATTGTCAAAATCGTTACCATTTGCTCTTATAAAAACTGAAAAAGTATATTTTGAACCAGCAGTAATATCTATTGAATCTCCTCTTCTGAAATATCCACCTATACTACCACCCTTATGCTGAACATTAAGACATCTTCCAAATTTACCCTCTGGTGTTAAAAAATCAGTGGTGAAATTTGTAGTTACGCCATTATTTAATACATTAGTTCCAACATCAGAGTAATAATTGTAATTCGTCCTTTCTTCTTCAATCAACAATCCAAGACTTTCTCCTGTATTAGGATCATAATCAAATCTTGGAGTATTATCACCAACTATTTCAATTTCACGAAACTTATTCGTAAATGATGCTGCCCCTGTTCTTGTATATGTAATACTTGGATCTAATTTTTTACTTGCTGCAAAGTTAAAATCTACAGTTGGTAGAGTGGTTGGATAGTCTTGTGATGCTGCGACTTCTCCTGTTACAAAAATACCTGTTGGTGATGTATGTAAGCGTCGTGTACTATCATAATTAAATTCTGCTTGCCCACCAGCGATGAACGAAGCCATAGTTTTACTGGCATCATATTTCTTTATTCTTACAACATCACCTTGTATGTTTAAATCACCTGTTGCATTTTGAATAAATGAATGAGTAGCATTATGATGTATTCTTAGATCTCCATCACCTGAGTCTAATGGGCCACCAAATTGTAATTCTTTACCATCTGGTATTTTCATATCTCCAACGGAGTTAATCACAATTTGATTAGCTGAACTAGTTCCAGTAGCAAATATTATATCACGATTACTGCCATCAGTCCTTGGCTGTATTACTAAATGACCAAAATTGTTAAATGGATATGAACCAGAGGTGCTACCTGTTCTATAAATTAGTGGTTGTGCCTGACCTGTAATGTAACCAGTATTATCACCTTGAAGTCTTAAAGCACCAAGCACCATCGCACCAGAGCTTTGTGTTTCAAATTTCGTAGTACCATCATAATATAATTTTACTGCATTATCCATTAGAAATTCAGCTAATGTTTCTTTACTTGCAGCATTATGAGTAGTAGCCTTTCCATATAGACGAATATTAGCTCCTGAGTAAATATCAAGTGAATCAGTAGATATACCAAAACCAGCTTTCCAAGAACTATCGTCATGTAAAAGAATTTTATTCGGACCATTTGGAGTTGAGTTATAATCAGCATCAAATTCTATTCTTTTCCAAGCTACATCATTTGCTGCAAGATTTGAAGAAGCACCCGCTGCTGAGTCTATGTGTATATCACCTGTTACTGTCAAGTCACCAGTATTACCATCAAGTCTAAAACGTTCAGTAGTGCCACTATTTCCTGAATAAACAACAAAATCATAATTATTACTAGTTAAAATTAAATCAAGTTGATTAGCAGAAACTCCAAAACCCATCTGGTCTGAACCATCTGACCATAGTTTTAATTTTGAATTTCCTCCAGCAGCATTACGATAAGTTCCACCTAAATTTAATTCTACAGGGCTAGCTATGCCAGCTGCAGTCTCATTTCCTAAATTAAGATTATCTGAAATAGTAACTCCCGTACTTGTGGTTTCTAAACGCTTTGTACCATCATAATATAAGTCGATTGAACCATCGACATTAAATTCTGCGAGTGTATCTGCACCGTGTTTCTGGAACTGGATTTTACCACTACTGGTTGTTAATCTTAAATTACCTGCACCATATCTACGAATATAACTATGTCCTGTGTCATGATATATCCATAAGTCTCCATTACCAGAATTGTCACCAAATTTAGCAGTAATATTATCGCCAAATTTTAAACTATTATCAGATTTATCAACAACAATATTATTACCATTTTGAGTTGTAAATGCTACATCATCCGAGAATGTCGAGACACCAGTGACTGCTAAATTTGTTGTAGTTGTTACTCCAGAAACCAATACACCACCAGAGTGGGTGCTTAATTTTACACTATAATCAGGAGCATATCCACCTGAATAATATAGATTAACACTACCTTGACCACTTGCGTGATCTGATCCATGAACCCAACCTATTGCATATCTTGTTGCACCTGTATTCTGCATATAATAGGAATTTGTTCTATTCACTACTGATGCAGAATACATCTGGTGAGGAGAATAATGTGGATGACTACCAAATCTTAAATGACAATGTGATCCATTATCATATATTTTTATTCTTCCAGCTTGAAAATAACCATAGGTAGGAGTGGCATCACCATAATCAACATCAAATACTCTAGCAGTTGTGATGCCACTGAACGTTGCCTGTCCATTCGTTTCAATTGTGACACCAGTTCCAACTTGAATGCCTTTGGTAGTGGTCTCAAATTTTTTATCTCCCGCATAGTTCAATTCAACGTGACCAACTCCAACTCCACCAACAAATTTTGCGATAGGAGCAAGACCATTCCAGTTTTCAATTTGAGTGTTTGTAGATCTAATTCTTAATGCTCTACCAGTTCCTGAACGATTATAATCTATGACAGCCTGATCATACGTTGGTGATGAAAATATTTTTAAATCAGGATTTGCAAAAGTGTTTCCGATACGAATTGATTTATCATCAGGTACGAATATTCCATCTCTCGCTGTGACTAGTCCAACTGAATCTATATTAGTTACGTCTTCGTATGTTAATGTTCCACCAATTGACACGTTTCCAGTGAAAGTAGCATCTGTAGATGTGATTGCACCTTCGATTGGACCAACAAATTTAGTCGCAGTAATGACACCAACACGATAATCAGAGGTGGTGCTTAAACCTCCTCCATCTATAATTGTTAATTTATCAAGTGCCATATTTCTTTTTAGTTATTTATTGTACTAATTGTACTGTTAAATGATTCCAAGGAGTATTCAGATGAACAGTTCCTTCTAGGTGAATAATCTTAAATTTTTCAGTTGCATTTAATTGTAGATAGAAAATTGTAGGAACACTCGGCCAATTAGCTCCAGTGGCACTAGATGCATATACTCTCATACCATTTTTTACAGTACTCCAACTTGACCCATTGTGTTTTTGAATTGCAGTTGTTGCTCTACCTGCTCCTGCAGCAAAATGTTCATACTGTATACGATATACTCCAGTTACTGGTGCAGTAAACTCTCCATTAGAAGTATTGTATGCATTAGAATCTCCTACATCAAATACTTCTGTGGCATATACTATTGTACCACTAGTTTTATTAATACTAGCACTAGGAGTATATTGTAAGCAAAGATTATTTGGTCTTGTATGATATTGTCCCCCAGTAATATAAATGTTTCCAACCATTCCACCATGTGAAGTGCATTGATAGTACAAATGAGAGGGAGAGTCATAAGAAGGTGCAAAATCAATATTACCTGATGCTGCTCCGTTGTTTGTTACACCAGTATTATATGCAGAACCACCTGAAGATGAACGTATTTCAAATGGATGTGAACCTCCTGAATTATTGATGAAACGATATTTCTTACCTCTAATTAAATATAAGTCTTCGTTATTACTACCACTTACACCATTACCAGAAAATAGATATGCAGATGAACCACTTGCTGTAACCTCATATACGACCTGAATATCAGTAGTAGCTGGAGTTGGTGCAGGTAGGTTTGTTAAGTTTGCACCACTACCATATAAAGTATCTGCATAAAAGTTTCTCCAACGTACTGTATTACTTCCTAAATCAAAAGTACTATCTGTTTCTGGTCTTAAATGTCCGTTACTATCTATTCTTATAGCTGTTGTACTACCTAGCATAAAGATTAAATCTCTAGCAGTAGAAACATTAGCTCCTCTAGAAACTAATTGGTTTGTACTTGAACCAACATACATTGCTATACTTGCTGCTGTGCCTGTATTTCTAGCTGTTATACCAGCACCAGAATCTGCTCTTGCATCTATGGTTGAAGCTGGTGTTGTAGTGTTTACTCCAAAACTGCCAATTACATTTCCACCTGTCGAATGGGTTTCAATTTTTCTTGAGTTATCATAGTATAATTCTACGGCTCCGTTTTCAAAACACCTTATCATGTTTTCGCTTTGTGCAGCATCTTGTATATGAACTGCACTACCTGTAATTCTTAAATCTCCTGTTCCTATATCAGCAATATATGAATGGCTACCGTTATGAAAAATCCTTAAATCATTTGAATCTCCAAATTGAATAATTTCATTATCACCTAAAGTAAATCCATCTGCTGTAACCCCACCTGTTACTGTGACTCCCGAATTGGTGGTGGTTAATTTTGTGTTACCATTAAATGATAATATTACTTCACCATTATGTACAGCGACTATCGCATTTTCACTTGAGGTTGAACCTCCAACTCTTAATATAAAATCAGCATTAGAGTCAGAGGCTTTTATTGATATATTACTAGCAGTATTCTCGATTGATAATTGACCAGTGCTATTTTTAATATAACTATGATTTGCATCATGAAAAAGTTTTAAATCACTTCCAGTTCCAACAGTCAAATTATTTGTTGCTCCAGATGAATCTGTAGAATCAAGAACTTTTAATATCCCTTCAATTTGTACACCCCAACCAGCAGTACCTAATTTCTGTGAGTTATCATAAAATAATTGTACGCTTCCATCATTATTAAATGATGCTAGTGTTTCGCTTGCATTATCATTTTTAATACTAAGTGCAGAACTATTACCTACTCGTATATCACCATCTACTTTTATTCCAGTTGATGTGGTTTCAATTTTACTTACATTATTATGATATAATACAGTTGCTGCATCTGGATTGCCGACTAAAAAATTCTCACCAGTAGAACTTTGAAGACAAAGTTGAGAACTTTGAATTCTTAATCTTCCAGTACCAGCATCTTTAATATAACTTTCGCTCCCAGTATGATATAGTTGCAAATCTCCACCACCTGATACATTACCAAGATGAATTGATTTATTATCAGGAAGAAAAATTCCTTCTCTCGCTGTTATAACACCAACTGAATCTACATTAGTTACATCTTCGTATGTTAGGGTTCCACCAACAGATACATTTCCAGATACGGTGAGATTTCCACCTACAGTTGCATTTGTGCTTATCGCAACTGTGGTAGCACTTAAATCTAAATTGCTAAGACTTTCAATTTTTGGTGATGAACCAACAAATTTGATTTCCTTTACACCAAACCCCTTCTCTGCCATATCTCTTTTTGATTATTTATATCCTTGTAAAAGATAATTATTCATCACATAACCTCACGTTTGACTTTATATGTTGTAGAACCTGACACCCCAGTTTCAGGAGTCGCTCTCAATAAAATGTTACCACTACTAATTGTAGCATCTAATTGAACTAATAGTGATGAACTATACATTACAGCAAACTGTGTTGAGTGAATTGTAGTTCCATCTCTCATTGCTAATAGTTTTTGTGATTGGAAATTACTTCCATTCTTAATGAATACTGTATATTCAACTACAATATCACCACTACCATATCCAAATGTATTGATTGTTGATGGTGAACCAGCACTTGCAGTGAATGAACCTGAAAGGTTGGTTGTGATACCAACATCTGTTCCACTGCCAGTTTGATCTGCAACCCAAGCATAATCAGAACCATTCCAACTTAAAATTTGTCCTGATGATGCACCTGAAACGTTAAGATGATTATTAACATCATTATTTCCATAACTTCCACCACCAGGTAAGTTTGTTAAACCAGAACCATCACCAACAAATGACGTTGCAGTTACAACACCAGCAACACTAACATTATCTAAATTTGTATGTCCATCGACATCTAAGTCTTTTAAAACATTTACATTTCCATTTGATAAGATGCGAAGTCTATCAGCTGCATTAACACCAAATTTCATTGAATTATCAGTGTTATCATAAACAATAAATCCAATGTTGTGATCATCAGGATCTCCAAACTCTATCCCTGCTGTACTATTTGCAAGGGATTTAAGATTCATTCTACAAGTTGCATCTTGATGCAAAGTAAATCTTCTATCAGGGGAAGTGCTGTTTATTCCAATTGATCCTGCTGTCGTTAAATATAATCCATCATCCGCACCTGCAGCTACGTTTGCAGTAATCATTAAATTTCGATTAACTGTATTAATATGACAACCACCAGCACCACCACCAGAACTACTGTCTTGAAATATTCTTAAAAGTTTAGTTGAAGAACTATCTTGTCTAATGACACTGAAGAAATCAGTATCTAGAGCACTTGCTTTAATAGTCGCAGCACCAGAAACATAAAGATTATCGGTATCAGTTGTTCCAGTGACATTAATGCCAGAAGTCGTGGTGTCAAATTTCTTTATATTATTATGGTATAATTGTACGGCTCCATTACCATTAAATATTGCATAAGTTTCTTGTCCGTTATAACCCGTTAATAAAATATTACCGTTGCCTGTAGACGCACCACCGCCAAATGCACCCGCTTGGATATATAACTGACCAGCAGACATAAGTATTCTTGATGCTGTATTATTATCAGATTCGTTAAATCTTAAAATTGGGGTGTTGTTTGTTATGTGTAATTGATCAGAGAATGTTGAAACACCAGCGACACTTACATTGTCTAAATTTGTATGACCATCTACGTCTAAATCACCATTCGCATCAATGTTACTTGAGAATGATGCAGAGGTTGCTTCGATTGCACCCTTGAATGTTGTGGCAGTAACAACACCAGCGATACTAACATTATCTAAATTTGTATGACCATCTACATCTAAGTCTTGAGGTATTGACACTCCAACAGAACTTGTTTCCAATCGCTTGACATTATCATGATATAATTCTACAGCTCCGTCAGGGAATATTTTTATACCGTGTTCAGTATGTTTTGCTCTAAGTTGAAGTTGACCAGAACCATTATGACTAATATAACTTGTTCCACTACTATGAAACACCTGTAATTCATCTGACGCTCCAAAAAGTGTTCCGACATTATTAGAGAATCTTAAGTTGCCAGTGAAAGAACCACCAGTTGCATTTATAGTACCCGAAACAGTAGCTCCCCCTGCCCGTGTTTCAAATTTCTTGACATTATCATGTCTAAGTTCAACGCTACCATTTCTAGTCGCACGTAACATAACCTCACCACTTTCAGTGGTTGGTCTTAAATCTATTGTGTTACCATGTATCAATAATGAACCTGAAGTTGTATTCTTTATGATGCTATTTCCACCTGAATGGAATAGTTCAAGGTCATTATCAGCACCAACTATTAGTTTTTTATCATCAGCAGGTATTTTAATATTATCAGAGAATGTAGAAATTCCAGAGACTGCTAAAGTATTTGCACGGACTTCTGCTGTAGTAATTCCAGCAGCTCCAGTAATAGTAACAATACCAGCAGAGATTGGAGTTACAGATAGATTATCAGCAAAGTTAATTGTTCCAGCAGTACCAACAGTTGAACCACTATTCTTAATAACAACACCAGATCCTGAAGCAACAATACCAGTCAGACCAGATCCATCACCTATAAAGGTTGTGGCAGTAACAACACCAGTTATGTTAACTCCACCTGTTCCAGTAATTGTTTTGCCGAATAAATCAAGATTACCACCAAGTTGTGGTGTGGTGTCTTCAACAACATTACCAATACCACTTGGTGAGCTACCAGTTGCAGTATTATATGATAGTATCTCAACAATATCTCCAACAAAACATCCAACTGATAATACAACTGAAGTACCATTTGCAGCAGTAAACTCACTTGTAGATAACTTAATACCATTTACAAATACATCAACAAGTCCGACTGTATAATTGAAACTAAATGTGGTCTGTCCAGCAGATGCAGTAAATGCTTGTGAAGTTCTTGCAGTTGGGAATGTATCCCAAGCAACACCTGAACCAGTTGATTTAAGATATTGACCATTTGTACCTGTTGCACCACCAGCAGTTATAGTTCCACTGAATGTTGCATTTCCTGATGATAAGAATGTATCTGTTTCAGTTAAACCCGTTACGTTAATTCCCGTTGAAGTCGTAGATAATTTTATTGAATTGTTAAAATATAAATCGACTTGATTGTTAGCAATACATTGAAGAAAGTATTCACTTCCCGAACCATTCGTCAGGTATAAATGGGTGCCACCTAAAATTAAATGACCTGTTCCAACATCACGAATTTGTGAGTGGTTTCCATCATGATATATGAATAAATCATCACTATTTCCAAATGTGGCAAAAGCATTATCATTAAATCTTAAATAATTGGCACTCTTATCCCATTGCACATCTCTACCAGATGTAGCACCTACAAATTTTACATCCTCACTAAATGTTGATACACCAGCAACACTTACATGATCTAAGTTTGTTTGACCATCTACATCAATATCACCTGCTAAATCAATATTACCATTTGCAATAATATTATGAGCGAATGTTGAAGAACTATTGTTAATACGAAGTCTTTCTGTACCATCAGTGTCAAAAATTATATTATGATTTGAGGCAAATCCAAATCTAGTATTAGTATCACTAGCACCACCAGTATATCCATGATATATGTAACTAGTAACACCAACTCCAAGAGTTGAATTTATATCTAAACCAACCTGATTACCATTTAAGTAGAACTGATGTTGGTTATGTTTCATCTGATATGCTTTTTTCAATCCTGATGTATTATCAGTTACACTAAATTCTAAAGAATGGAGTGCTCCACCAGCACCAGCACTGGCTGTATTTGGAAATATTGAGCAAACTTCTGGAGTTGTGCTTCCATCATTTGGTGCAGTCCATAATATTCTTGTATGGAATGTACTTCCTGTATTCCAGTTACCATTATAAGTATTTTCAAAGTTAAAATCGAAGCGACCAACACTATTTGTAAATAAGTATGTTCCGATTCCTCCACCACCTCTAGCTGCTACAACTTTAAAAGGAATTTCTCTATTAGTTGCAGTAATCGTTGTAGCACCACCGACGCTTACATTATCTAAATTTGTATGTCCATCTACATCTAAGTCTTGAGGTATTGACACTCCAACGGAAGTTGTTTCTAATCGCTTGACATTATCATGATATAATTCTGCGGCTCCATCTTTAACTCCTCTTAAAATTTGATGATCTTGAGCATCAAGTAAAGAGATAACATTTGCATTAGTAGCGTAGAGACCACCTCTTTTAGTACCACCTGCTGTATATAATTGAAAAGATACAGCTGCATTTTGACCAAAAACATTTGCACCATAATTTGCGGTTTTAAATCTTAGATTGTTATCAAAGTATGAGTCTACAGAACTATCTGGATTTACTATTATACCTTCTTCAGCTATTTTTGGTTGGATGTAGATTTGTCTACCTATATTATCTCCACGAATGAGTAGAGGTCGTGTAAAAGTAAGGTAATTATAATTGTTATAATGGAAGATCTCATATCCATTAGTATCACCTATTTGAATTTTACCAATTGTATTATCACTACCCGTGAAATTAGGTAGTCTAATGGTATTACTGAATGTTGTTACACCAGTAATATGATTACCGCTTGTAGCAAATGTAACTCCAATACCTGGTACTCTAAGATGGTTTATATTTGCATCACCAATCGTAGCTTCATTACTTACACCAACAGCAGAAGGTTGTGCGTTATATCCAAGAAAAATATTATTATCACCAGAGGATAAATTTTTACCTGCATCTGCACCAAAGGCAGTATTGTAATCTCCAGTGCTATTTCTTAATGTGTCGTATCCAAAACCAGAATTTTTGTCACCAGACTCATTATTATGAAGTGTAAAATATCCAAAACCAGAGTTATTATCACCAGAAATATTTTTTTGTCCTGCTTGATTTCCAAAGAAACTTAATCTATCACCATTGTTAGTTTGACCACCTGTACCTCTACCTGCATAATATCCAACTAATGTATTATTACTTCCAATTCGATCTATTCCTGTAAATGTTCCTACAAATACATTTTGACCTCCAGAATGGTTAGATCCAGATCCACTCTGTGCACCAATGTATACATTAGAACCACCAGTTTGATTATATCTTCCTGCACTAGCTCCAATATAAACCCCAGAGCCAGTTGTAACTCCCCGACCAGCACTAGCTCCAAGCATTACATTATTACTTGAAGAAGTAATACTAGTACCAGCTCTATCTCCTAATAGAATATTACCTGTTGCACCATTTGAAACTAAGTTCGCATTTCCTGCATCATTACCTATTCTAATATTTGATCGGTAATCTTGCCAATCCCAGTAATTAAAATCGTTTGCAGTAATAATACCAGATACACTTACATTATCTAAATTTGTATGTCCGTCTACATCTAAATCACCGTTAATATCTGCTCCTGTTGCAGTTAAAATTCCAATATTGTAACTTTCTGTTCCTGTTCCAACAACACCATTTATTTCTTTATTAACCAACTCCATCCAGTTTCCTGCATGAGCAAAATATCCTCTACCAGTAGAATGAACATGAGCAAACATTCCATGATATGTGCCAGCACTTGGTAATGCTGCCATATTTGCATAAAGTGATGGTATCTTATTCTCTCCTGCTTGTGCTTCAATTACACCACCAGTAACACGAATACCTGAACGTGCAGTTAATATACCAACAGAATCAACGTTAGTAACATCTTCATATGTTAATGTTCCACCAATTGAAACGTTTCCACTAAATGTTCCGTCAACTGCAGTTACATTTCCTGATACAACATTATTTCCTGTAATTGAAACACCTGAGTTAGTAGTCTCAAGACGCTTAATATTATTATGGTATAATTCAACAGCTCCATCTGGTATAAATTTTGCTATATCCTCTGATGTGCTCTTTGATATTGTTAATGGTACACTATTTTCTATTCTAAAACGAGTTAAAGTATTACTCGAACTTATTTGTAAATTATAATTATCCCCAAATCTGGCTTTTGTACCATCAGTAAAATCTAAAGAACCTGCTGATTTATCCCAATTTAAATCCTTACCACTTGCACCTGTAAAAAGAACATCTCCACTATTTCCTGCTCCTTGGAACTTTGTATTTCCAGAAACGTTTAATGCTAAAAGTGACTGATCACTTTGAGTTATTGTTGTTACACCAGATACACTTACATTATCTAAATTTGTATGTCCGTCTACATCTATATCACCATCTAAATCAAAGTTACCTAAATGAGTTGAAAGTCCAGTAAAGTTAAATCCACTCTGACTTAATTTAAATCTTTCAGTGAGGTTTGACCCATCACTACTCTTCATCGTAATGGATTGTGTTGTATGTCCTGTAACATCTAATTGGGGTGCTATAGAACTGTTGTTCCCCATATTATAACCACCAAGTCTAGTCAAACCACTTATACCATTCAGATAAAGTCCTGTTGCGAAATAATTACCAGTCCAACATTTAAATGTAAGCTGATTTAGAGCTTGCATTACTAATGAAGATCCACCTGAAGGATAGTGAATCTTACCATATAATGAACTACCAATGTTTATCGGTTTATAGAATGGAACCTCAAGTCCTTGAGTAAAAGTGGTAAATCCAGTAAACTCTGCTCTACCATTACTTAATATTGTCACACCAGTTCCAACATGAACAGTATCAGAGAATGTTGAAACACCAGCAACACTTACATTGTCTAAGTTTGTATGACCATCTACGTCTAAGTCTGCATTTACATCGATATTATTACGGAATGTAGAGATACCACCTTGAATACCAACATCAAGATTTCTTTCAACTGTTAAATCCTTGAATGAAAATGTAGAGATACCTGAAGTAGGAGCACCAGTTTGACCAATATATCTGTAACCTACAATGTATATGTTTGTATCATTAACACCACTCGGAACGTTTGTATCGTTAAAGTTTAGAACACCAGCAGAATAATCAAAGAACCAACCATCATTATTACCTGAACCAGCAGCAGATAAGTTTACACCACCTGAATTTGGATCTCCTCTGTATACCTTTATAATATAACTTGCACCAAACTGAGTATCAATCCAGTTAGTAAGTCTTGTAGATGAGGTATTATTATAAGTTGAGTAAGCAATATAAGCACGTTGACCAGAACTTGTAGCATCTGCTGTCATTCTTAAACCAGAAGTTGCAGCGAGATACACTTTTACTTGGTTAGTATCAGCACCTGGTGGTGTTGCAGGTATAGAGTCAGCTTCGTTCCATAGTGCACCATTTGCTATGATAAGAGGTGATGGTATCGCTTCAGCAAAAGGTTGTTTAGGTGTACCACTTATTGCACCAGTTCCGACTACCGAACCAGTCTTGGTTTTGGTATAACCAATCTTCTTGAGTAGAAAGTCGAGTTTTTGTTGATCTGTTACTGCCACTTAATTATACCTCTATGCTTGGAATTTGATGTTTGTAATCGACTGTCCAGAAGTCAATTTAAATCGAACCAATATTTTATTATTACCGTTTGATGATGATTCTTCACCAAACACACAAGTGAATGTACCACTTCCTCCTGACATCACCGTACCAAAGGCACATCCATTATCAGCATTGTTCGGATTACCTGCACCAGAATATGCATCAAACATATCTGCCCAACCATTTGTGTTACTCAATCCCGTTGTCCAAGTTGAGTTCTCTGGAAGACATACAAAACAACCTGCATAACTTCCAGTCACCACTATCTTAAATTCAGAAACAGCAGCTCTGGTTAGAAGCACTTGGAAGTATTGAGTGCCACTTCGACCTGATGATAAGTTTAGACCAACAGGCATATACCCTGTCGAATAGTTTGTTTGATCGTGACGAAGTGTGCCTCCTCTTACAATCGCTTCATAAACAGCAGGAGTTGCACTTGAGTTAAATGTAGTTGATATTGGTGAAGGTGTATCTGAACCAGCACCTGCATTTACACGAATTGCATTTCCTGAACCTACACCAAGTGTTCCAACAATTTGCACATTATCTTCATCGACTTGGTTCGTTGTTGCTGATGTTCCCATAATATTTAATGCTGGTGTGTAACTTATTCTTTGATTATTATGAGAACCATAAGGTGTGGTTGCATCATATCTAGTGAATTTATTAGTGGTTGCTGTTGTATGAATATTTCTAGGAACATTAGATATTAAGCAAGTAACACCAGTTCCAACTCCATAGTTACGCACTGGTGGATTGGTTCCACCTGCAAAGTCTGTGTAAGATTTATTACCTGGACTTGCAAATGCATTTCCATTACCATCAGAACTTAGTAATGTATTAGAAATATACATATCACCTGATGCATTTGTGACTGTTAAGACATATGTAAATGTATTATTTGCTGATTGTGTATAATGAGCAATACCAGAAGAATATGAATATGTTGGTGATGCAGGTTCTGTGATGGCACTGAATGAAATTACTGGAGCACTCACAGTGCTTGGGTCTTCATAGAAGAAAACCTCATTAGTAGTTGCGGAACCATGAGTTAAAAATGCCTTATTAAATCCGTCTGGAGATGCTGCGTTTAGTAATCTAACATCATATACCTGATAAAACTCTGCATCGATATCACTATCTCTTGTTGATAAAGAGGCATCTTTATTATCACTTATAACAAGAGCACCATTTGTACCGTTATTAACATTTGTATCTAGTGTAATGCTTCCAACATTGTTTGAATTTATAAATCCGATAACTGTTCCATTGTCACCAGGTCCGACATCGTTTATAGTTCCTGTCGATACTGTGCTATCTGTATTTCTTGCGTATTGTGTTCCCGCCACTGCATTTGACCCACCTGTGTTATTTGTTGGTGTAAATCCTGCACATAATCTACGACTTCCTCCATTCGTTTGTATGCTTAATGATAAACCATTGAATGTTGTAGGTGCAGGGGGAACTAACTTACCTAATATAAAATTAAGTTCGTTGATTGAATCTTTTGTATGGTCTGTATTGCTTATCGTAAATGCTCCTGACTTAAATCCACCTGCAGGAGTTCCAATCACTTGATTACCGTGATATGTTGTTGCTGTTACTATTCCGTTATATACTATCGATCCACCACCAAAATTCTCAATCCAAGGAGTAAGTAGTGCGACGGTTGTTCCTATTCCGACACCTTGAGTGTCCCTCTCTGCGAATAGATGACCATCATAAAAATTAATTGCTAGTTCTCCGATCTGCATATCCGTCAAACCAGGACGCTTCCCAGTGACAGCAGACCTCTTTAACCTAAAAGGAGTTGCCATATATTTTGGTATGTACCATTGATGCAGTATGTACTGCTGGTTTATTTATTCAAGTTGCATTATTACGTCTTGGACGATATGCAAATAAGTCCTGTGGTGGGTCTGGTTCCATCCACTCCTTTATCTTTTGATGTCTTTTGTATGAAAAGAAATCTTGATTAAAATACCAATCTTCCCAAGGTTCGTGACCTTTTCTTTGATTGCAAGTATTGCAACAGCATACAACATTCTTTGTAAAATCTGTTCCACCCTTACAACGGGGCACTACATGATCGATTGTTAAATTATTTCCATCACCACAATATGCACATTCCCAATCCCATTTTTCTTTTATATCCCTCCTCCATAATCTTTTTGCCTCTGCTGAACTCGTTGCGTGTAAATTAAAAACATAAGCTTTAGAAGAATGGAGAATACCCATATAAAATTGTAAGTTAATTTTATTTAGAAATTTAATTTTATTTTAACAAATGAAAATATAAAAGTTGTATCTAATAAGACAAAAAAAATACCCCGAAATTTTTTTCGGAGTATTTGTAATTAAAAGTTGATTTTGAAATTAACCGATAGAAGGAGCAGTTAGTGCAACTTCTGTAGTCTCAGCAGATGCTAAGTCTAGTGGGAAGTTGTGTGCATTTCTTTCGTGCATTACTTCCATACCAAGGTTTGCTCTGTTAAGAACATCTCCCCAAGTTGGAATAATTTTTCCGTTAACATCAACTACAGACTGGTTAAAGTTAAATCCGTTTAGGTTAAATGCCATTGTGCAAATACCCATAGATGTTAACCATACACAGACGACTGGGAATACAGCGAGGAAGAAGTGAAGTGATCTGCTGTTGTTAAAAGACGCATATTGGAAGATAAGTCTACCGAAATATCCGTGAGCAGCGACAATGTTGTATGTCTCTTCTTCTTGTCCAAACTTATACCCATAATTTTGAGATTCATCTTCTGTT
>VTLG01014496.1_pt1 | contig 50442 bp, 76 predicted proteins | sample 4694571 | NCBI WGS metagenome assembly VTLG01 (sample SAMN12604809, study PRJNA352737) | marine metagenome | biome: ENVO:00000447; feature: ENVO:00000209|ENVO:00000569|ENVO:01000036; material: ENVO:00002151; isolation source: viral sequences binned using virsorter ... | reverse complement strand
TCATAGCCATGCTGTCAATTCATACGGATGGGATGCGAATAAGGCGAATGACTTTGTACAGTGGGCACAGAATCCTGACAATCTTACGATGGACAACCTTGCTAAGTTGTTTGAATTAAGAACAAGTGCTGACCCAGTAGTGCAACAGAGAACACAAGAAATGCAAAATCAGGCAGAACGTTTATCTATTCCTAAAACTGCAGCAGTGCAGACAGGAAAGGCTGAACAACCTAGAACTGATGAGCAGTTGTTTAGTGATGCATTGTTAGGAAGGTAATTTGTTATAAAGTAAACTAAAATAATAGGAGTTATAAATGGCAGCTACAGAAAAGCTACTACATGCTTCTTCAGTACTTTATACGGATAGACGGAATTTTTACGTAGATCCGCAGGTCACTAAGGAGCTATGGACAGACGTTGCCCCTTTTACTACAATGATTAGTAATCAGCAACAACGTAAAGTCCCAGACCCAGTGTTTAAGATGTTTGAACATCGTAATCCTTGGGTAAAACAAGAGTTTCAAGCAGCAGAAGGAGCCACATTAGATAATGATGATGCTGGAGATTCTTTAGAAGTTGATGGAGCAATTAATTTAGCATCCACACCAGATTCTTCTTGGATCGGTTTGGTTTGTGAGATATGGAACTCAGACAAAGATACAAACAGAGGTACTGCAGTTATCACAGCTATACCAGAAGCAAATCATATTACTGTAAAAGCAGTAGCAGGAGCTATTTCAGTTTCTAATAATGATTACTTTATGGTAGTAGGTAATGCACGAGGTGAAGGTAGTTCAGCTCCAGAAGCATGGGCAGATGAATTGCAAGTAGTCTATAATTCTACTCAGATCTTTAAGACACCTCTACAGGTTACTGGTACTTTAGAAGCAGCAGTACTTCGTGGAGAGTCTTCAGAATTGGCTAGACTTCGTAGAATGAAGGCTCAAGAGCACAAAATGCAGAAAGAAAAATCTTTCTTATTTGGTGAAAGAGTAGGTGGTACGGGTTTACAAGAAGCATCTTATGCGGCTGGTAATAACGACACTAACAACGATGAAACATTTGCAGACGGTGGAAGAACTGATTCAGATGGTAATCTTGTCAGAACAACCTATGGAATCATTTCAGCATTGAATAAATATGGTGAATCTACATCTACACATGATGCACAAAACGTATTTACTGTTGACAGTTCATATGCATATGGAGATTTCGTGGACGACATGGAAAAAGTATTCCAGTATATTCCAGAAGCAGGCGTTAAGCGTGCATTCTGTGGTGCTGGTGCTTTAGGTTACTGGTCTAAAATGGCTGGTGCTTCAGGATTGGCTGGCAACTCAGGTTGGACAGTTTCCCTTGGAGACATGAAGCGTGATTCTCTTGGTTTTAACTACAGAGTACTTGAAACGCCTCATGGAATGTTGCAGTTGATCCCAACTCCAGCATTACGTGGGCCTTATAATAAGTACATGGCAGTTGTATCTGAGGAGAATCTGTTTCATGCAGTTTATCGTCCATCCTTGTATCAGACAAATATTAAGACCGATAATGCCTTTGATGGTGTTAAAGATCAATACATGTCTGATGAAGGTGTTGGTATACAGCTAATTGAAAGTCATCATCTGTTCAAGATCACAGCTTAAGGAGGCTTATTATGGCTAGACCTTATTTAGGTGGTTCAAGTGCTGGATGCGTAAGTAAGACTGCAAGTTTTTCTATTGTACCAGCTGATCATGGAAAAACTTTCATTCTATCTGGTAGTGCAATTACTGTTACATTACCTACTATATCAAGTTCTTTTACTGGATTTAGCTTTAGGGTTATATCTGGTGATGCAAGTGAACATGTGGTATCTGGTGGTGCAAGTAAGATATACTATCATGGTAGCTATGGTACTGATCATGCAACAAATACTGGTAGAGACATACACGAAACAGTATCATCTTTAACATTAAATGCTGGTGCAATTAATGATACGATTGATATTTCTTGTGATGGTACAAACTGGTATTGTAGTGGTTCAACAAAAGCTACTGTTGATGCTTCTTAACAGCTAACTAAACAAAACGTGTTGGGGGAGCCTAGTGCTCCCCTGACATCGGAGTAATTATGCCAAGAAAAAAGAAAAAGAAAACAATGTTTGAAGCGGTCATAAAAGCTTTGAGGAAACCTCTTAAGATCAAATGACACAAGAACAATTATTAGAAACGGTCAAACAACAACATCCTAATCTGTCAGAAACTCAGATAAGGATATTTTTAAATACTGCTCTAAAAGAATTTTGCAGAAAGACAAGAGTATTAAATGGTACTGCAAATGTAAATACTGTAGCAGACCAAAGATACTATGCTTTATCTGATATAGATAGTTCCATATCAGAGGTCACTAGAGTTGATTATGATGGTTATCAAATACCAAGGCTCGTAGGGGCACCAGAGAAAACGGATCTAACATGAGTGTAGACGCAAGAACAAGTGCATTAAAAAACGTTTGGTGGATAGAGAGAGACAAACTCGCCATAGCCAAAACCTCTGATTCTAGTGCTGCTACTGGCAGTGCTTATATATCTCCTGCTGAAGTTAAAGCCGTTACAGTTCACTTTGTTAAGCTTGATGAAAGTTTTATAGCAGCTGATACTGGTACTGGAATAGGAGTGAATGAATCTCCAGCAATACCAGAAGAGTTTCATGAAGCCTTAACATATTATGCAATAGCGAAAGGTTATGAGATGAAACCAGATACATTACAAGCTGCTACTTATTGGAGAGGTTTATGGAGAGAGCAGATATCTGAAGGTAAAAGATACGCAAATAAAGGCAGGGACGGCACAGGATATCATATTAGACAATACGATTATTAATGGATTATAAAACACAAATAGAAGATATTATTGGTGCAGTAGGAGATGATGCTCTTATAAGTAAATCCTTGACAAATGCAGGGTCTAAGATCATAGAAGCTGCTCCAATAGAAAAATTAATAGAGGCATCAAAATCTACAGACTTTACAAGTAGTGGATATGATGTATCTGATAAAAAAGTAATAGAGGTTAGTAAATCTGGTTATGTTGCTAGATTTATATCCGCAGGATCATCAGCTAGGGCTGCAGACTCTGGTTCAATTTATTTTGCAGCAACAAGAGATCCTGTATTTTATTACAAAGGGGAAAAGGTATTTATATCAGATCATAGTGGAGCTACAAGTGGAACCTGTATCTATGTTCCAAAGATACCAACATATGATGGAGCATCTGCAATAGACCATTCTAGTACTGCAGTTGCTAATTTTCCATTAGAAGGAGAACCTTTAATGGTCTTAGGTGCTTCTATATTATGTCTACAAAGATTGATATCAGATAAACTTTCACAATTAAAAACTTATACACAAACAGATGAAGATGTTGAACTAGCACAAGCAGAAATGCTTGAAGTTCAAGGACAGCAAAGTCTTCTTGCTTCTTTAAAAACAGAATACGATCAAGCACTTCAACTGTATATGGGAACAACGAATTAATCAAAAAGAATTTAATTAAACAAGCCCGTTCACGGATCGTCAATCCTTAGGGCAGGAGGATAACATGGCAAAGAAACAACACTTATCAGTACAAGAGTCACTTAACTCAGCAGGGTTTGGTGGAGAATGGACAGTCAACTCAGCAGCAACTCATGGTGGAACAGCAGAAGCAAATACACTACATGTAGATGTATCTAAAGCAGGGCAGATAGGAATATATGCTGCAGGAGCAATATATTTTAATTTCTCTTCAACAACTACAGATGTAGAAACAGACGATGATCTTGTACTACCAGCAGAAACCTTAGTATTCTTAACAGTTCCTCAAGGAATTGGATCTACAGTATACTTTAATCATCTTGGCAAGGGAGCTGCTTGCGAAGTAAGGGTTGTGGAGGTTTAGTATGATCACAAATTTCATGAGTTCAGAGGGAGGCCTCAAATCAGGCGGTACAATATCTGGTGATGTGACCATTTCAGGTGATTTAACTGTAAATGGTAATGGCTCTGGTAATTATGATGAAATAATAAATGGAGCATTAGATGTAAACATTGCTGGTTCTTTAAATAATCAAGAATATACAGCTTTAAGACTTAAGTATGATGATAGCACAGGGGCAAGTACTGATTCTGGAGTATCTTTAGATTGGACTTGGCAAGATGACGCTTCATCAGAAGCTACCATAGGAAAAATTGCTGTAGTAAGAGATAATGGCGATAATTATGGAGCTATGAAGTTCTATACTGCTAATAATGGTACTAATACTTTACGAATGACCATTGACGATACAGGCAATGTCGGGATTGGAGTTACTCCTGTTGGAGCAAATTTACATATTAAAGGAGCCGCAAGTAATTACGCAGTTTTAAAATTAGAATCTGCATCGGCTAGTCACGGCACAATAGTTGAGTTTGGCGACCCCACAGATGATGATTATGGTACAATAACTCAATTTGCTTCAAGTGCTGGTGAGGGTGGTCGTATGAGATTCATTGCTGGGACTACTGAAACAATGAATCTTCGGGGCGGTAATGTCATAGTAGGTCATACAACGGCAGTAGATGTTGGTCAAACAGGAAGTTTCCAAGTTCACGGAACAGATAATGATGGTGGAAGTATGAATGTGGTTAATTGGGGTAACAATTCAGCACATTCTGCTCAAATTCACTTGGCTCATTCAAAATCAAATTCAAAAGGCACTAATACTACATTAGCAGATAATGATGCAATAGGTGGAATATTTTTTAGAGGTGCTGATGGAAGTGATTTTGAAACTATATCGGCTTCCATTGTATCGAATGTAGATGGTTCTGTGGCTACAAGCCGAGTGCCTGCTGAGTTAATATTCTCTACTGCGGCTGGTTCATCAGATGATGATGTTGCTGAAAGAATGAAAATTGGCTCTAATGGAACAACTACTATCACTGGTCATCAAATTATATCTACATCAGCAGATGAAAAAGGTGTTAGTATTCAGAATACTGCAAATGCCAGTTCTTTACGAAGTCTGGAAATGTATATAGATGGTAATGGTAAAGGCTGTATAAGAAAGACAAGTGCTGGAAGTGCAGATAATGATTTATTCTTACAACCAGCCTATGGTAATGTTTGTCTTACTGGAGCAGGCAATTTTGGAATTGGTACGAGTTCTCCAGATGCCAAATTGCACATTTTTGAAGATTTAAATAATGCGGCTACATCTGCTCCTACTGCCTCAGAAAGTTATCAATTATTTATAAATGGTGCGGCTGGAAGTACAGGAGATACAGTTGGAATTGCTTTAGGTACAACAGATGGCAATGATAATGTAAGTGCCTCTATGATAGCTATTGACACAGGCTCGGCTGGTATTGCTGATTTAGCTTTCTATACTAAGAATGCAAGTAATACGGCTGAAAGAATGAGGATTACATCCGATGGCAATGTCGGAATTGGTAATAGTGCCTTAGAGACTTGGAAAACAGATATGAGTGTTCTTCAAATTGGTGGGGATGGTTCTATTGCGGCTAAAACTACAGCGGCGGCTGGTAATGATTTCTTTATAGCCAGAAATGCTTATTGGGATTCTACTAATAACAGATGGGAGTATATGTCCACTAATGGAGATGATGAGGCTGAAAGATTAGTGATGGCAAATGGAACTTATGCTTTTGACTTAACTGGAACCGCTGGTGCTGATGATGCCGCTATTACATTTACGACTGCTTTACAACTCGACTCCAACTCCCGAATCTCACTCTCTAATAATGATGGTGGTGCCTTCAATACTATTCTCGGTTCAAATGCTGGTGGTAGTAGTATTGATTCAGGTGCTGGTTTTAATGTTATTATCGGAGATAATGCGGCGGCAGATGGTGCTAAAGCGGCTGGTTATGATAATAATACTATAATTGGATATTCTGCCGCTGAAGATGGAACCGCAAGTTCAAACTCTGTGGCTATTGGCTTTAAAGCAATGGAACTACTTACAACTGGGGTTAATAATACAGTAGTAGGTTCACAAGCTTTTGATGCCGCGGCTCATGACGAGTCTGATAATGTTGTAATTGGACTTGGTGCAATGGGAGCGGCGGCACAAGGCGGAGCATCTGGCGACAATAATAGAGAAATCAAACAGAATATAGCAATAGGCTCAGGTGCTTTAATGGGTGGTACATTAACAAGTACCAATCATCTTGAAGGGAATATAGCTATTGGACATAACGCAATGGATGCTACAAGCGATTCAAACCAAATAGGAACAATAGCGATTGGAACATCCGCCCTTACAGCATTGACATCTGGGACTGGGAACGTGGCTGTAGGTTATCAATGTTTAGATGCTGAAGATACTGGAGATTCTAATACAGCCATCGGGTATATGGCTTTATCCGCACAGGATGATGGCGACTTAAATACAGCAGTTGGGTATGAAGCAGGATTATCACATACTACAGGAAGTTCAGGTTGGGGTGGAAACACTTTTATTGGAGCAAAATCTGGTAAATATAATGGTGCAGGCAGAGGTAACACTTTCGTAGGCTCAGAATCTGCACAAGGCAACAGTGGTGCTGTATTAACTGGAAATTATAACACAACTCTTGGTGTTCAGTCTGGATTATTATTACAAGGGGCGGCTCATTCAAATACATTCGTGGGGGGTTACTCTGGGGATGTTGCTACTACAGCAGTGGAAAATACTTGTCTTGGTTATGGGGCTGATATACAAGATGCAACTGCCACTAATCAAATTGTTATAGGTAATAATATAACTGGAACAAAAGACAATGCAGTATTTATTGGAAACGATACCAGTCATATTGAAAATGATTTTAATTCAGATGCTACTTGGAATCATTCTTCAGATAGAAGGCAGAAAACTGACATAAAAGATGAAACACTTGGTCTTGAGTTTATTAATGATTTACGACCAGTTACATATAAGCACAAATCTCCAAGTGAATTTCCAAAAGAATGGGATGCTTATGACGCTGATGATAAAGAGCCTATGGGTGGAGATAAGACTATCCACGGATTCATTGCTCAAGAGGTTAAAGAGGCTATGGATAATGCTAATGTTGATACCTTTCAGGGATGGAGTGATGGAATAGATGGTAGGCAGAGAGTATCATTTGAGGCTATGGTAATGCCACTTATAAAAGCAGTACAAGAATTAAGTGCAAAAGTAGAAGAATTAGAAAAGAAATAATTAACTAACAAGGAGTCAATAATGGCTAAAGAACAAAAAGAAAAGCCAGTCTTGAATCTTGATGGAGAAGAATACATCATCGAGGATATGACTGATTCACAAAAAGAACTTGCAGGTCAAGTTGCATTAAACCAAGACCATGTAAGGGATGTACAAAACAAGCTAAATACAAATGCTTTCATGAGACAACAATTAGTTGAATGTGAAAAAGCATTTGTAGAGAAGTTTCAAAAAGGTTTAGCTGAGCTTAAAAAAGCCCTCGAACCTGAAGTTGTTGAGGCTGAAGTAGAAGCATGAAAATTAAAGGAATATCATTAAGTGGTTTAAATAAAAGACAGGAGAGTGCTATGAAAAAACATTCAAAGCATCACACTGGCAAGCATTTAAAAACAATGGTTTCTTTAATGAAGAAAGGCAAGACATTTACGGACTCTCATAAAATAGCAATGAAAAGAGTCGGCAAATAATGATTGTAAGAAGGTGCAGTCAGGGTCATCGTGTAAGACTCCATAGAAATACAACCCCGAGTGCGACTCGTGTAAAGACTTATCCAGATGGAACTGAGGAGACTCTGACTTACCCTTCGTCTTATGATTATTTTGTAGATGTAGATGGAACTGTAGCAAAGAAAAGTAATAGTTTTAAAGTTGCAGAAGAATACTATGTATCAGAGTGTGCAAAGAAGCATAGTGATGGTCATGGTAGATTAATAATAGGAGGTCATCATCTAATAAATGGTGTCGCTACAAGTCAATCAGATTATCCTACCATGGATAATACTAAAGCAGAAATAAAAGATTTTTATGATAAGCGTGGAATCTCTTATGATTCTAGTGAAACTAAATCGGAATTATTATCAAGGATAGTTCCACAAATGAGTGGTACTCAAGAAGTATCTAAACACTTAAAGGTATAATATGAAAACATTAATAACAGCAATGATGGTATGTACATTATCAGCAGATGTTGATAGCGTAAATGTAGCATCTCCAGAGTATGTAATTGAAAATCATCCAACTTACATAGCCGATGCAGATGTAAAGAAGAAAAAGAAGAAAGGGAAAAAGTTGGTTGGTAAAGGTAAAAAGAAGAAGAAAGGCTTTTTTTCAAAGGTCTTTGGTTCTAAGTAATGAATAACCCTATTGCAAAGTTAGTAGCATGGCAACAAAGTACAGGTCAACTAGACAGTTGGACATCGTATCATTTAGCCGCTGGTGCTTTTTTATGTAAGATATTTCAATGGTTACATTGGAGTGATTTCTGGTGTGTGATGGGTGTATTTATCATTGGTGTCTTGTGGGAAATATTTGAATGGATTATTGAAGACTGGAGACCTTATGGCTCTAAGAAGAAATGGGCTTATAATACAGCATCAGACCTATTTGTTGAAACAGTAATGGCTTGGTGGATGGTTCTATAAGGAGGTTTTATGTCTTTACATAAATATACATCAAGTGAAGCTCTAAATCTTTTACTTGGTCAAACAGGTTTTGATGTTATCCCCGAGGATGATTCTGATGTTGTTACTCCTAATACGGGTACATGGGTTGCAATACAGGCATTAGGTAAAGACTCTAGTGGTACTACAGAATTTTTAAAATTAAAAGTAACTAGCAATATCGGAGATGATATTACGTCAGCGTTTTTTAATTTAATACCCGGTGAAATACTATATGGTAATTTTAGCGGTATTATAAACCACACAGACTCAACAGCGGTATGCATAGCTTACAGAGGATAAGAAGAACAAAAAGAATAGAGCGTATGAAGAAAAGACTTCGTATGCAAAAACCATCTTTTTGGAAAAAAATTAAGTCTTGGTTTAAGTCAAAGATAAAATGAATTACACTATTGAAAAGAAAAAAAATGGAGATTTTAAAGTCATTAACACAAGTTACAATATTCCTGTTAATTATATTTATGTTGATTAGTATTACTGGGTGTGATTCTGGTTGGACTGTGTGTGGTTGGGAGGTGAAGTGAGTGAGAAGCCAGACACCGCCAGAAGTTATAGGGCTACTGTGCTTGATGATAATGCCATTGTTAGTATTAATCTCAAGTGGCTTGGTCAAATTGCAATTCTTATCGGAATGTTGGTATATGGTTATTGGCAAATTGAAATCCGTATTCAATCATTGGAAAATCAAATGGCTACTGCGGATGAACAGATTGGGAATCTACTTGATAAACACATCGTGGATGAAAGGGCTGAACGAGAAGACTTGGCAGAAAAAGTAGCGTTTTATGAAAAAGAATTTAACATCAACCCACTTAGTTGGGGGAAGAAGAAGCGAGGTAAGAAGTAATGGATTTTATGGCGGTATATGGCGAAGCGGGAATGATAGGCGTTGTTGGGGTGATGTTTGTCTATTTGGTCATGTCGTTATCCAAGAAATCTGAAGCACAACAACAAGCGTTGGAGAATTTAAAGATTGAGAATAAAGGTCAATCAGAAACTTTAGAGAACATGGAAGGAATGATTATTAAGTTGATTGGAAGGTGGAATACATCTGATGACAAATTAGATAGAAAATTTGATGCCATAACTAAGGAAATCAATGACCTTGATAACCAAGTTTCAGAATTAAAAGGCTCTATGAGCAGAATAAATGGGCGGAATTAAAGTAGATATGAAATTTGTGTTTAATGTTATTAGTCTCTTAGGTGCAATAGGATGGGGTTGGTATCAAATGGAATTAAGAATTACTGCGTTAGAGATGAAAATTGAACATAATGAAAAAATAGCATTACTCAGAGATGAGATAATGGATATAAAGAATAAATAAGATGGACTATGAACCAATAGATAAGTATAGACTTGACATAAAAGAAAGACTTACTAGAATAGAGACAATCTTACATAGAGAATTGCCTGATATAAAAGAGCAACTACATTTATCAAATGGTAGAACTCGCTCTCTTGAGAATTGGCGTAGTTATATGTTGGGTGGGATGGCTTTATTAACATTTTTATTTGGAATTTTAAAATAAGGAGAAAAACATGGATATTAAATCAATGTTAATTAAACTTGCTGAACAGCAAGCAGAAAAAATGCAAGAAGAAGCCGTTAAGCATCTAGGTTCAGATGAAATGACTGAAAAGATTGCTAGTGCAATTAATAAAAGAATCGACATTCCGTTTGTGTCTGAAGATAAAGAACAGGTATTCTTTGAGAAAATAGTAGATGTTGTTACAGATGTATTGGAAGGTGTCTTTAAGGGTAAATAATGCCTAAGCAGTATTTAACCATAAGTGATTGGTCTGGTGGAATGAATAACCGTAAAGACCCTAGAGACCTAGAAAGTAATGAGTCTTCATTTATTAAGAATATGTCCATTGATGCTTTAGGAAAAGTTAAAAGCATAGGTGGTCTATTTGCACATCAAGAAGGTTCTGATGGCACTACAAATCTAACAGAATCCATTAATGACGTTACAGATACCATTGTTGGTGGTTACAATATGTTTTATTTTGAATCTGACCATAGTAAAGACCATGATGTAACTATTACAGAAACGGTAAGTGGAACTGCTTTGACAATTGGAACTTCTGATGGTCATATTAGTTTTCATCGTGTGGAATCAAATCCTGAATATGCGGCAGGAGAAACAGGTGCCCCAGAGACAGGTAGTGGTATGTAGTCTATGCCAATACCATCCGCTCATTATATTAAACTTGTAGGTGGTGCAACTTCTACAATCAGCGATTTATATACTTCAGGTAAGATAAAGGTTGGTGATACACTTCATATAAGTGGTACTGCTAGTAATAATGGTGTTTATTTAGTCCATAATATAGTATCTAATTTAAATACTGGTTCTGGATTAGGTGGCACTTTTACAGATGCCGTAAGAGGTGTTGACATAACAAGTGGAGACCAGATTATCATGAATGGTGCAGAACCAAGATTAACCGTAGGTCTTTCAGTTAGTGGAACAAATATAAAACCCGGAACGTATATTACTAGCGTTACTCAAACAACCAGTCCTGCAACATTTGTCATATCTGACGATATTTTAGGCACTGTTAGTGCTGGTGCAACCCTAACTTTTGCCGACAGAGATATTTATTTTGTTTTAAAAGGTCGTTCACTTGTTGATGAAACATCTGCTGGTAGTACTGACCCAACAATAAAGGTTGTAAGAGCAACTGGTGATAAAATGTGTGCCATTGCTCATAGAGGTTCAGCCAGTGCTGGTGTTCAAGATAATACTGGTGGAGTATCTGTTTGGTCTAGTAATGCCGCTACTGCGTATGGTTCTGGGCAAGATGACAACGGATGGACAGCAAATGCTATTAATCCAACATTAGACGGTTTTCCAAGTAAGGTCATATTTCATTTTGTAGATGAGGTTTTAAGGGCTTGTGATATTAATACAGAAAATACAAGCCAAGTTAAGTGGTTTGGTTATATTCAAAGAGACCAGTTTAATGATAATTTAGGTTTAGCGTTTGCTGAATGGCAAGAGCATCCAAATAACTTACGGTCTCCCGAAACAGATGGTAGTGGAATATCAATATCATTTGTTCATACCACTCACGCAATTGACACTGCTGGTGCTTATTATAACGAACCAAGTAATAAGTCTAGGGGTGTTGGTAGAAAACTAAGAAATGCTAGTGATACCGCATTATATTTAAATCATAACCCAACGACATCAACCACTGCTTTTACATTTGATGATAATGCTGGCTCTCCAACAGTTTCACTTGACCAAGCATATGCGGGTGAATTAATTACCATTGGCACAGACTATGGTACTGTTCCTACAGAAGTATTGCTTTGTACTAAACCTTCATATAAAGCTTCAAGTATAACTTATTCTCGTTCTTATGGTGGTAATTTAGCTGGTACAGCACCAACAGATTACGCAGACAATGCAACTCCCATAATACGTAGAGGGGTTGGTTGGAATATTGGTGTTAGCGAAGGTTCAGCAGATGGAGATTGGGAGGAGCTTACTTATGAGTTTTATCAGAGTTTTGTTTATGACGGTAATCAAGAATCCATACCTGTCGTCATGGGAGATGGTGCCGCATCAAATGCCATAAAAACTCACGACCAACCTGCTGGTAAGGCTATGAGAGTTTCTGTATATGCTGATTTTGCTTATAATGGAAGAATATCTGGTGGTAGAATATATATAAGAGAACACGGCACAGATAATGATTTATCCCTACTGGTTGATATTGATATAGTTAAAGGCGTTAGGACAACCTTTGACGGAGACCATGTTCCTTGGGTTCCTAATGATGCAACTGCCACCAAAGGATTTTCTGCTTTGGGAGAAACTGAAGGAAATTCATTTAGTATGAATCTTGATACATATACAAGTATTAATGGATTTAGTCCAGATGTAAGATTTGTTGCCATAGGTGGTGCAGGTGAAATGTATAAGACTTCTGTTGTTGAGAATAGAAGAACATTTGTAGCAAATGTACGGACATTAGGTTTTACAGGAGAATTAGAGGTATTTGGTGACCGAATAATGTATAGTGAAATAAATAAATTTGATACATTTTTACCACATAATTTCATAGACGTATCAAAAGGTGACTTTGGCGTATACACTGCCATAGAGTCCTATGCAGATAGATTGATAGCATTTAAGCATAATTTAGTTCATATAATAAACATATCAAGTCCAAGCCCTGCTAACTGGTATCTAGAGGATACAGTAAAAAACTCAGGTGTAAATTTTCATTTTAGCGTTGCAAAAACAAAGTATGGTGTTGCTTGGGTCTCTGAAGATGGTTGTTATTTATATGACGGCAACAAAACAATGAACCTGTTAAATAATAAAATTTCGGTTAGTCAATCATCATTCACTGGTATTAATAAAACTTGGAATGATTGGTATAGGGGTAGTGCGAATGTAAAAGATGTCATGCTTGGTTATGACCCGATAAGCAACTCCTTGTTAATGATAAGAAGCCCTAATGATTCAACAGATGATAGTCATAGTGGTTGGTTATTTGATTTTGATTCTACTGGTTGGGTTTTTCATTCTCAAATTTTTACAAATAATTATTTATATAGTAATTTTGTAACAGATTGGAATAATAATCTTGTAGTTGCTGAAAACACAAGTTCAAGCGACAGTGTTGCGGATATTAAAAAATTCTTACCAATTAAAACCGCATCTGCAGACATGAATTTATTTACAAAAGATATAGATTTTGGTGAACCCGGATTAATTAAAAAAATATACAAAGTTACAATGACATATAAATGCAGTGCAGAGCAACAAACTCCTCTATATTATGCTATAGATGGTACTCAAAGTTTTAGTGCTTTTGCTACAGGAACAGGTATAACTCCACAAGGAAATACTGGTGGTGCTGGGTATTTAGAAAGCACTGCTTCTTCTGGAGAAACATGGGATGTTGCAGTTTTTACTCCATCTAGCCCAATATCTTGTCAAAGTATTCAATTTGAATTAGACCCTCCAACTTCTGCAACCATGGAAATTAATGACATGACCATAGAATACAGAATTATTAGAAATAAAAATGTAAGTTAATGGATAGAGATACTAGAAGAATTCAAAATACTAAGCAACCTTCAATGGAATTCATTGGTAAACCATCTTTGAATAATATGTTAGAAGGTCAATTTGCAGTTGAAAAACAATCTAATAGCCAGTTGGCAATATATAGGAAGAAGTTCGGTCAGTTATGGAAGTCATATATGTCTAATAACGGTGACCAGTATGTTGATAGAACACTAACAACTAACATCCTGAAATACACAAATCGGTTTATAGATTATCGTGCATTTTCTCATAATTTTACTGATGACCTCGATGCCAACAAGCATTATTTACCTTGGTTTAGTGATGCAGAACTCACAGCGTTTAGAAGTGGGTCAGGATACCTTTCGCCATTTAAAATGACTTGCCATAAGTTAATATTTAAGCCACCTGACCTTGATGACAATGCTGATGATATTGTATTTGCCATAGAGAAAAAAGACGATGCTGATGATACAACCGATGCTTTGTGTAACTACACGTATTCAACAACATTTGTAGACCATACGGCAGTAACAATAAATCAATCAGATTGGAGTGCAACACCCACTGTTGATGCTGGTGATATTGTGGCTCTTACCATGACAGCATCTCATGCTGATATAGTTACAAGTTCAAAGGCTTTTTGGGTTACTTCAGTTTGGCGGGTTGAAGTTGACATATAAAATGATAAAAAACAATGAATTAGGATATTTGAAAAGAATGATAAAATCGCTATCTTTGAAACGTATAATTACAGCCGTGTTAAGCGGTTTTTATAAGGAGTCTCTATGAAAACTTTACTTGGTATGCAATATGGGGGTACGATACCACAACAATTACAAGATGGTGGAACATCATCAGGTTTGGCTTATTTAAGAAGAGGTAGAAAAAGAAAAGAAGCTAGAGATAAGGCTAGAGAAGCAGAAAAAACTCTTGCTGAAAAATTAGGACTAAGCAGAACAGCAGGAACTGTTTTGGGTTTAGGTGGTGGATTGTTAGCCGCCGCATTGGCTCCCGCTACAGGAGGATGGTCTTTAGCGGCTCCGGGTATTGGAACAGCCTTGGGAAAATGGGCTGGCTCTAAACTTGGTTATGGCAAAGATTTAAAAGTAGATGATATGATGTATGGAGAAGAACAGGGCTTATATGACATTCAAGATGCCGCAGATGCTTATAAAGGAAACATGCTTCAAGATGCGGTACTTTCTGGAGCTAAAGCATCTCTTATGGCTGGTATGACTCCCGGTGGTGGAATACATGGAAAAGTTGCAGGAAAGCTTAGACCCGATGTAGCTACTGGTGGAGCTTCTTTAGGTGCCGCTCCTCTACCCATTCAACCACCACAATTAGGATTGGAGACACCTCCTCCAGCACCTGACTTAACTTCTGGAGCATTAGTACAAAAACAAAGAACATTGATGGATAGTATTCCTTCAACCTTAAAAACAGATTCGAACATTGTTGGAACAGGTGATTCTGTTTTATCCGAAGCTTCTAGAATTTCTAATATGCCTAGTAAGAGCGATTTAGATTGGGCTTCTTCTTTAGGTAGGTCAGATGAATTAGGCTCTATGAACCGAGCATTTGCTAGTTCTCAAGATAAGGCAAGTGCGGAACTTGCTAGTATGGGTAAAATTCCTACCAAAACCGAACTTGATTATTTATCATCGCTTGACGAAGCTAATAGGCTTGGTATGATGAATCAAGAACTTGCAAATGCCCAAGATGTAGAATTAATGTTATCAGATATTGGTAGCGATGTTACTAATTTGTCTCCAAATGTTGGAGAATTTTCAAATGCTCCTGAAGGTTTAGAGTTTTTTGGTGAATCTTCTTCTGGTGTACCAATAGATGAATTAACAATTAATGGCTTAGAAGGTGTAGATATGTCAGATGATGAACTTTTAAATTTATTAATGAGAAGCAGGGAAAACTCACCATCGCCGGGGTTTTCTGGTAGATACCCCGGAAGAAGGTATGATTTATTAAGCGAACTACACAACGTGTCTCCATATAAAACAGATGTAATTGCTAATAGGGAATCTGGCGGTACAGTTTTAAAAAACCCTAGAACCCTATTAGGATTTGTAGGTTAATATGCCCGGTCTATTAGATTACGTATTTAAAGGGTACCAAGATGGTGGCAATGTTGATTTTGACCCTTATGCAGATACATCATTAGCAGACCAATTAAATAAAATGGGAATAAGCGTTGATTCTGATGCAATGGGTCTTCTTCCAACTTATGATACGACAGGTGCAGATATTGCAAGAGAAGGCTATAGGTTAAGAAGTGATGCTACTAGAAGAGGTGCTACAGGTAATTTATTCGATTTAGCCAGACAAAGTGAAATTCAGGCAGGTCAAACAGGTTTTGCAGGTGCAGGTGCTGGATTAAGGCAGTTTGAAAATGTTAGAGAAGATGTTATTAGTGGATATGGAACAGAAGCTAAAGAGCAATTTCTCGGCTTACAAAGTGATATATCAGGAATTCATAAAGGATATCAACGTGAGTTAGCAACTGCCATAGGTGACCTTCCTGAAGATAGTTGGGAGTTCAAAAAAATGGGAGAAGGTAGACAAACAGATACTTATTTTGGTGACCCTACTCAGGGCGGATTATACAGTACAGGGTTTGGCGGTGGTGCCACTGGTGGACTATCAGGTTCTGGTCTATCAGACATAAGGCTTAAAAAGGATATAGAACATCTCTTTACAATGGATAATGGTGTTCCAATATACTCTTTTAAATATCAATGGTCTGACGATACTAATATTGGAACAATGGCTCAAGACATAGAGGGCATCATTCCTGATGCAGTATTCATGAATTCTGAAGGATATAAAATGGTAGATTATTCAAAGGTGTTTAATCATGGCTAGACGTAGAAATATATATGATGCTAGTTATCAGACACCATTAGCTGACTTTTTAGACCAATTACCAGAATACTTTCTTAGGTATGAGCAGTTAAAACTACAAAATAAGAAATACGATAATGAACAAGCGTATAGAGCGGCTAGAGATAAAGAATCAGATAGAAGATGGACTCTAACTCAGCAAAACCAAATACATCAAAGAGATTTTGATGCTAAAAAATTGCAGTTAAGTGATGAATTGAAACAAATATCTGGTGCTCCAATAGGTCAACAAGATGCCTTATATGAAAAAATATTACCAATTTATTCGGCTCACCCTGAGCTTACCGGGATTATTAAGACAAGAATAAGTGCAAATAATGCGGCAGAGGGAATATCTGATAGACACCTAGATATTCAATCAAAAATTTCTGACTATAAAGGAATGGGAAAATCTGGCAGATTTGGTAGTTATTATGATATGCTTGAAGATAAAAAAGAACTAAGTAATTTAAGAAAACAAGTTCAAGGAACTAATTATCAATCATTAATTGATACAGACATTGAAAAACTTGATGAATGGTTAGAGTTTTCTAAACAAAATGCTGATAAACCAATGCCAAAAAATTTATGGGAACATGAACTAGATAGAACTAATTATAATCAAACAGCACAACAACGCTTAGCCGATGTGAAATTTTCAGAAAAATTAACAAGTGAGATTGCCCAAGAAAGAGCGGCATTAGTAGCACTTTCTTCAGATAAGGAAAGCGTAGCATATAAATCTGCCTTAGCATCTATAAATCAAAAAGAAAACACATTAAAAAGTTTAGTAGGATGGGAAGATGCCGAGGGAAATAAGATTAGAGGTAGAATAGACGAAAGTAGTTCTACTCTTTACGGAATAGAACAAAACAATAAATGGAATCCATTAGGTGGGTCTACTCAAATACTTGAAGATGGTGTATTTGGTTATGAACCAAAAACTGAAATGAAAGAACAGGATGTAGAAAGATATATCCTTAATAACCCTGAACAGGGCTTTGATGCTTGGATGGATTTCATAACTAACCCGAGTGAGGAATCAGAGAATAAACTTAATTCATTGATTGAAGATTTTAATACAGGGGAAAGAACTGCATCTGCTGAAAACATAATGGACGACTATACAATAAAAGGTGATAGTGATTATGCGGTGGTTGATAGAGCACAATTGCCTGTAACTGATAAAGAAGAACCTGATACTAACTTAGCAGAAGCTGATGATGATGAAACAGAGGTGCTTGATGAAGATAAAGAAGTTGAAATACCTGCGGTATTAGGTGGATTAAAAGCAGAAGGAAAAGGTAAAAAAACAATAAAAGTTGAAGAAAAAAAAGATATCATACCTATTTCTGAAAAACCTAAAATCACAAAACCAAAAGGAAAATACGGTTCTGCTGGCGGGGCATTATCTGATGTTTATGATAAAATGGTAAAAGTTAGAAAATTAGAAGATAGTTCTAGGTATACATTAGAAAGTAAAGGTGGGCAACAATCATATCAAAACGCATTAAAAGTTTCAGAAAAATTAAGAGAGCAGTTAAAAAAAGATATTCTGTCAATATATAATCCGGAAACTAGAGAATTTAGATACCCCGGATATGCTGAAACATTTTCACCTATAGGGGATGTTGTCATGACAGGCTTTCCTCCTTTTGTTAAGCAAAAGCAAACAGGCACTAGGCGTGTTGCTGAGGGTGGCTGGACTCAAGCAGGCAGAAAAATACCAGTTGGGGATATTATGTCATTTATAGAGGAATTATTCCCGCCGCAAATAGCAAGTAATTAATATCTAACATGGCTAACGGCAGAACACCATACGGCTATCACGATGACCTACTAAATAATGCCGTAGCAAATCAAGATACTTATCAGCCTTACGAGGAAGGTTTACAAAAGATAGGTGATAGATTAAACCAACCTTTTGATATTCCCTCAAAAGATTATAGTTATTATGAAAATCAAGGTCAACAAATGGCTAGTGATGAGGTTACATCATCTAAGGAAGACCCTGATTTGTTTGGATTTGTTCCGGGTGAATGGCTTCCAGATTGGGTTAAGATAGGTTATAATAATAGTATAGAAGGTTTATCTCGTCAGTTGGTTACTGGCGAAAAACGATGGGATGTTCCCGCAGAAGTTGAAAACAATCTTGGTACGATGGAAGACATTGGTGCTACGCTTATGTCTTTTTTAACTTTAACGGATATGGGTGCAATGTATTTTGGTGGCGGAATTGGTGGTTTTGCTGTTAAGGGAGCAGTTAAAGAAGCCGCTAAGCAGGCTATTAAACAAGGTGTAAAGACTAAACTTACTAAAAACCTAAGTAAAGATGTTGTACAAAAGGTTGTTCAACAAAATGCTCCTAGGGCTGTGCAACTTTTAGTAAATAATGGTAAGGTCAAACAAGAGGTTGCTGAAAAAGTCATAGCAAATGCTAGTAAAAAAGTAACCAATAAATTAATTACAGAACGAGCTGTAACTGGAGCAACTGGTCTTGGATTTTATAGTGGACTTCAATCTGGGTTAGGTCAAGAAGTACGAACAGGGGATATAAGTTTAGTGCAAACACTCGCAGATGCTTCAAGGGGTGCTGTGTTAGGTGCAGTAACAGCCGGTTCTGGCTCTGCGTTAAATAGTCATTTAATAAGTAAACTTGGTGTTCCCAAAACAGCCGCACAAAAATTAGCCCACTCTACCGCTGTTAAAGCACTAGAGGTTGGTGAATTTGGCACCCTGTCTCCTGCTTTAGAAGGTAGAATGCCGGAATGGAAGGACTACGTTCATGCCGCAGGAACCATAGGTGGCTTGACCATTGTAAATAAGACTCCAAAATATGCTAAGAAATTAATGAATATGGAAAATCCTAAATTATCAATGGATAGTTTTGGTAAAGAAATAGCAGAAGCTCAGTTTAAAACTGCTAGAAAAAATGATATTTGGAAAAACAATGAAGGTGAGCAGATAACTAATGTTGAGTTTGGAAAAAAGAAAAGAAAGTTAACCAAGAAAGAAAAAGAGCAAGGTCAGAAAGAAGAATACGAAGTTGTAAAAGGCGAAGATGTAAAGACTGGTGAAAAAGTTGAAATGACTGGTAAGGAATTTCTTGAACAAGGATTTAACAGAAGAAGAAGAGTTGCTGAGCAAGATAAAATAAAAAAGGCAAGACATCGTGAAACTCAAGGAAAAATGAGAGGATTTCTAAAGTGGAATAATGAAAAAATGACAGAGGCTGTCAATCATATTCGTGCATTAGCCGGTAAAGATAAGATTAAACCCAAGAAAGGTAAGACAGGATATAGTTCACTAACAGAAATAGAAAGGATTAAACTGCTTGACTATGTAAGAAAGATGGAACACGTTGAGAAGACCAGAACAGGTTTAAGGGAATCTGGAGCAAGCCAATTCATGATTCCAAAATCAACTTTATTTAGTAAGATTATTCCAGATGTTATTAAACAAGCCCAGAATAGAGCAAGAAGTACGGCTGGTTTAGATATAATGAGAAGTATAGATATTGTTGACATAAAAGGTGCTACTAGAGTTGGTTCTTATATGCAAGCCCTTACAGAAGCTGGTCTTAATAGAGGTGGTGTTTTTGCAAAGATATTTGGTAGATGGTCGGTAGAGGTACCAGATAATTTAAAATTAGATTTTTTAAATAAAAAACCGGGTGCTTTGAAGAAATCTAAAACTGGTGAAACTAGGTTAAAATTAAAAAGAGAATCTCAGGCAAAAGAATATTATGAAGATTTAGCTAGAAGAATGGAAGACCCTAATCATAGGACGGATGTTGATGTTCAAAAAATGAGAAAAATCCTTGATGAAGCTTTTAGAGAAGCAGAAAAACATGGGGTTAAGGTTGCAAATTATATGCAAGATTATTTCCCACATATGGTTAAAGCCGATAGAATGGCTAAACTTGCAAATGATGTTAATACAATAATAGCAATGGATTCAGCATTTGAAGGTGATAGGATTAGTTCTTTACCTAATACATCTAAATTATTAGCAGAAAAAATAAATCAACTACAATCAGATGGTAAATTATCAAAGGAAACCATACAAGCGATTGATTATATAAAAAAGCAATTAAAAGACATAAGTGATTCAGATGTACAAATGGCTGAAGCTTTTTTAAGGTTAAGGAAGGAAACTCAAAAAACATTTACTACAGTTGGATGGTTAGAAAAATCAAGAAAGATAGATTTACCACCTCAGTTTTATGAAAAAGATGCTCGTATTGTATTAACAAAATATCTTACTGACGTTGCAAAAAGAACAGAGTTCGCAAGGGAGTTTGGAGCCAAAGGAGAAAAATTTGACAACACAATAAGTGCATTGACAAAACTACAAGAACAAAATATTAATTCAAACCCAACACTTGCAAAAAACATTGGTAAAGAAATTGAACTTATTGATAAGATATATAAAATAGGCTTTAATCTAAGTGAAACAGACCCACGATTTAATTGGAGAGACCCAATTGCTAGAAAATCCGCTAAAGTTCTTGTTGATTTTGAAGTGGCTACAAAGATTGGTCTAGGTTATGCTACCATACCAAACATAACACAGACTTTAATATCTACTGCTGTTAAGGCTGGTTACTGGAATACAATAAAAGGTGGTGTAAAGTTAGCCATAGATAAAGATTATAGAAGAGAAGTTGCTTCATCTGGGTTAAGTAATTTATCTGTATTCCAAATGCTTATGGGTCTTGAGCCTTCTGATAGTTTTATGGGTAGGGCGGCACATACACTAACAAAAATTAGTGGATTTCAAGGAATGAATAAAGTTAACCAATATGTAGCGGCGGCGGCTGGTCGTGAATATGTCACCTCTCTTATTAATGCTAGAAATAGTAATATAAAATGGAGAAGGAATTGGGCTGAACAAAGTTTAAAAGACTTAAATATAGAAGGAAAAACAAATCTTAGCGGTAAAGAATGGGTAAAGAGTAATCAGCAAAAAACATTAGAAGCGATGTATAAGTTCTCAAGAGATGCACAGTTGCAAAGAAATGTTTTAAAAGACCCGGTGTTTGCTAATGACCCAAGATTTAGACCTTTATTTTTATTTAAAAGGTTTGGATATAAGCAGTTTAATTGGATGAGAGAAAACCTTACACAAGAAGCGAAAAGAGGAAACTTTTTACCTATTATAAGATTAGGTGTTGGTGGAATGTTTGGTGCTCAGTTTGTTACTTGGTCTAAAAAAGTTTTAAATAATATTTTAGCTGGTGAAGATGTCACATATGATGAAAGCAGATTATTCATACCGGGCTTACCACCGGGAACACCTATGGGAACTTTAGGTTCAGATGTAAACACCGATATGTCTCAATATACTTGGGGTGATTTCTTTGACCACGTTGCATCTGTTGGGGCTTTTGGTTTCATTACAGACATATTAGCAAGTGAAAGTAAATATAGGGCAGTTGAATTTTTGGTCAAACCGGCAATATTTCAAGATGCAATGAAAGGATATGATGCTCTACAAAGGATATACAAAGACATAGAGGACTATGGTATAGGTGCAGGAAAAAGAGCACCTAAATATCTTGCTCCAATATTAGGTACAGTTCCAAGAAGGTTATCAAAAAGACTAGAAACGTCGGGTCAAAAAGAAACATATACTAGGTACAGGAGAGGTATCATACGTGGTAGAATATTAGATGCTCTTTTAGAAGGAAAAGACAAAGAAGCGAATAGAATGATGCAATCTTGGAATAGAGCAAATCCAAGTAGTGCATTTTATGTTGAAGATATTGGTGTTGAAGCAATATTTGACAGGGCTTACAAAAAGGCTGTGAAAAGAACTAAACCTTAAAACAAAAAAGGGGCTTTCGCCCCTCTATTGCTTTTACTTTTTCATATTTATTTCTCTAATTGCTTTCGTATTTCTATGCATTTCTCTTCAGGGCAATTAGTTTCAAAATAATACCAATTTATACCACCATCACGAATCGCATCATAGCCAAGTTTTTTAACCTTATCCTCCCAATCCCAAGGACTAACTGAACTGCGATACGCATGAATACTGAATCTATGATACTCTAGCTCTTTATTTGTTTTATGCTCCGTAGAGTCTTGTTGCTTCATATGAACTCCGTTTTTCATTGATTCGCATTGTTGCGAACTATCTATTATACGATACGGATTCAAAAAAGTTCCAAAATAAATTTTGTCGTCGGTCTTTTTTTTTAAATATTTTATACAATATAAGAAATACCCACTCCACTACTTATCATCCAATTTTCTTTCTATTCTATGTAGTCTTATAATAACATCAACTATAAAAAACAACACACATAACATTGTGAATTCCCAAAATGGAAAATAATTCACATCAAATAAAACTTCCCAATAATGTCTCATTTTTTCTCCTTCTTAAATTCTTTTTTCTTTTCTCCGTGATACTCATAGGCGTGACCATTATCTTTTAATAGTTCATTAAGGGATTTGTCGTGTCCTTTTACAAACAATTCTCCTAACACCCTGCCATACTTTCCAACTCCGTGAGAAATTAAAGCAAATTTACCTTCATCAGAGTTCTCTAGTAGGTCTTTAGTAAAAGCCTTTGCTTCTAGACCTTTCTTTTTTTCTTCTAGATTTCTAGTCCTACTTTCCCAAGTATCTACACCCATAAACCTTATGCGTTTCTTTACCCAAGTATCAAACCCTAGGTCTATCATACAATCACAGGTGTCTCCATCTACTACTCGGACTAATTTTGCCGAGTAATTATATTTCTTAACTTTCTTAGCCATTTAGATTCCCTTAAACATCTTTTCAACATAGAATATAACAAAGCAACTATCAGCATACCTATACCCCATAGTAAAAAGGTAACTCCCAATATAAATAAATTTATTATCCATTCTGCTACATCTAACATTATCATAACTTACTCCTTTCTGGTAGATACTCAACGTGACAACACGAAGAACCTTCTTTTAATTGCCATTTATTATTAGGTAATTCTTTTTTACCGCATCTTGAACAATACGCAACGTAAAGATTTGTTACGGTTTTTCTAAACTTAGATTGAAATGGCACAAACTCCTTCTTCTTTTCTCTTTTATCATAATTTCTTTTCCAAGTCAGCAATCTTTTTCCAATTTGAAAAGTTTCTTGCATTTCCCATTTCATCTTTGTCTTTGACTTATTTTTTTCTGTCCAATAACTAATGAATTTTTCAACTTCAACCTTTGGCAATTCAATCCTCTCACTATTAGCCTTGGCTACCTCTTTTATGAAATCAGATTCTCTTTTATTTATTTCAGAATCTTTATTAGCAGACCTAGTTAAAGGCTTTCTCCAATATTTTATTTTATCTAAGTCTGGATGTAATTCGCCGCTATTCAGTAAATAACCAACTGATACATCAACCATTAAATCTTCAATTCTTCGCAAGACCTTTATTGTGAAGTCTTTATTGTGATAATCACCACTTTCTATTTTATTCATGATAGAAACCCTAGCGTCATCAAGTTTTAATAATCCAATATTATCTTTAATCATTTTTATCACACCTAAAACAATCTTGTCTTTTTAAACCATAGGTTGGCATATGGTCATATCTTAATAATGTTCCTGTGATTCCAATTTCCCATACCATATTACACCTATTACAAAACTTTAGTTTCTTTCCTTCATTTGAATAATTGTTTTTTTCTGATGCTTTTTTAGGTACATACGCTTTTAAATCCTTATTTATCATCCATTCCATTATTTTCGATTTCATCTCAAAAAAACCCTCTCTAATTTGGAGTATACGCTTGTTTTATTTAAAATTGGTACCAATGTTCGACTATTTAATAAGTAGCGACAGACATAGTATTAGATATGCCTATCGCTACTCTTTCTAATCAAGACCTAAAATGGCATATCTGAGTCTTCTTTCTTCTGAAATTGACCCCTGAGATTGGTTTTACCACCCTTTGTCTTATTAATCCAAAGAGAAGCCTTCATCTCAACACCATTTATTTTAGCACTTCCTGTATAATCAGGTCGATTATCATCTTCCTTCTTATAATCATTCTTTAACAGGCTCATGCTGTTGTCTTTAAGTTCAAAGCCTTTAGCCATTTTGAACTCCTATCTTATGGGATGCCATACAAACCCTAATGATAATAGTGCCAACCATAATCATTTCTCATTCTTTTACTGTTTGCACAGCATCCCTGTTATTAAAAACATTTTCCAATTAAATCCACTACTTCTTTTATAGGTAGCAATAACATTTCTGATTCATTATCATCTCCACCCATTACTTTCTTAGCCTTTCCATTCATCATTAATGCTTTACATATGTTCTTCAATTCATCAACAGGTAAACATAACATTCCTTTTACCTTGCCTTTATCTGATAAGATATGAAACCACCAATCTGATTCTGTTATGGATATACCGGATTTTTTACCACGACATCTTATTTCTATTGCAATGTTTCCTGTCTCTAACCACTTATCTCTTTCTGTTTTTACCTCAATCTTTCCTTTTTGAGTAAATAATTTTTGCAATCCTTTTTCATACACCTGACCAAACTCTAAATCTAAATCAAATTTTGAACTATACATTGAACTCCCTTATCTCTTCCATATAAAATCCATACATTGTTATTAGCACAGCATCAGCATCCCATAGCCTTGCAGGTTTATCTGTAAATACAGACGCCATTTCTTTTAGTTTGTTTTTTCTATCCTTTTTTACTCTAGGTAGTTTTTCACCTAATCTATTTTCCCAAAACTTCATCCATTTTTGTGGGGATACTTCAATGATTCTACCGACATTTGGATTAGTATGTAATATTCCCAACCATACTCCATAGTTTACTCCAAACTTAAATAAAGAACTTCTTCCATCGTGAGGCATTGCGTGTACCTTTTCTATATAGGCAACAGTTTCAACATCATCTCTTAATCCGTCACTACATACAAAAGTTCTATCTTCAATTTCTTTCGGGCATTTATGAATCATTATTTTATTATTCTTACCATAACCTACTTTACATATGGCTCCATTAGCACCCGGGTCTATACCTATTATTGTTTTATTCATTTAGGATACCTTAATTCACAATCTCTACACACCCAAATGCCATCATCTTTCTCAACATCTGGTCTTATCTTTTCACACAAGTCGCACATTCCCTTCATTCCTTTATTCTTTTATTATCAATAAAATCCTGAATATCTTGATTATATAAAAACCACTCCTCACCTAGTTTATATTTTTTAAATTTTTCATGTAGTCTCTTTTCCTCAACTGTTCCACCCTTATAGAAATACAAAACTTTTAAAGTTCCGTTGCAGTAACTTTGAAGAGCGTTTCTTCTTTGCACTACATTATTGGTAAATCCAATTTTAACCCTATTCCCTACTCTCATAAAATAAACATAACTATTAGAAAAGTTATCTTTATATAAATCAATATAGTTTCTATTTTTAAAATCTTCCTCTATAAGATATCGAAGATATTCATTAATAGAGCGAAAGTTTATTGATGCTTCTTTTACCAATTTCCAAATACGAACAGGAAAGCGTACACCACGTACACCTGTAGGTTCCTGTTTTGGTCTACCACCTTTTTTACTCATTTTAAATCTCTATCGTACTGCTCATCAACATCTGGAGATGAGACATATCCATCTGCTACAGCCTGTTTATACTTATCTAATAAATCCTTTTTTATCCTTTTTAAATCCTTTAATAGTGTTTCATATCTTTGGTAATCAGCGAACTTATTATCTGTATAAGTAGTTAATGCATTTATGTGTAACTCTATCTCACTAAAACTATACCTTATTAATGCGTTTATCTTTGTTTTATCCATTAGAATGGCACCTCCACTTTCTGCAATACCTTAGCAACAGGGTACTGAACTCTTTTTGAAAATTCATTATTGAATATCTTTGTGTATACCTCTATCTTCACAAGTTCTCCCTTCAAGACCTCAAATTTAAATCGTTCATTAGTAGAATTCTTTTTCTTCACACCCATCGTGTTGAGAAATTTAGCATAACCCCAATTTTTCTGAGGATTGTACAAAAATCCCTCAACTTGTTTGTACTTGAATACACCATTATCCCTAACCCGAAGGTCATTATTAATTCGGTATATTGGTTTATATACATCTGCTATATACTTCCCAAACCTGACATTCTCTGCAACTTCAATGTCCACAATACTAGCGATGTATATTCCTGTTTCAACTTTCTCATTACTCAAATGGTTCGTCATTGTTTGCAAGTTTTGATATCCTTTTTAGACATACGTCTAAGTTTTCCTTTGTTATGTGACCATCCTCAAGAGATTTAATTACCTTATCTCTAACCTCTGTTCGAAGTACACTCGCCTTCTCCCTGATAATCTCAGATATGTAATCAGCATCCGTTTTATCTTCTTCAATAGAATCATCGACCTCCAATGAATCAACTATTTTTTGATATGGGCTATCTGACTTAGGTTTTGGCTTTGGCTTTTCACTATCCAATGATGGTCTTTCCCCATCAACCACGTACCTTACCCAACACTCAATTTGCGTGCATAAAGAATCAGTCATCTCTAAACCATTCGTAAATGCGGCGACAGCAAATCCGTGCCTTATCTTACCTTCGGTTATCTTATCCCAATCGGGTTGTTTTGTTTCACTCATAGTTTGCTTTCTCCTTCTGATTTCAAACCACCGCAGACCTTGTAAAATCCACAGTATTTCGGGTTACACTCCCACGAATACGCAGGTGCAATACCTAATTCTATTGCAGGGTTACCCTTTTCAAATCTTTTATTCAAATCCTTCCAATAGTTCTTTGCTTCCTCTATGTATTGTACATCAACAATATGCTCTCTCATTTTAGAAGTGTCTTTATTGTAGTATATTAATGCAAGTTTCTTAATTCTATTCTTATACTCCTCTTCATACCACCAAGCATACGTACCAAGTTGAAGATAATAGTTTGTAGATGGATTAGGGTCGGGATACCTACCAAACAACTTCTTCCATTTAAAAGAATTACAGGTCTTAATGTCATAAAGAGCATTATCATCTGCTATTATTACATCCAAAAAACCCCTTACATTAACTTCGGGTAATTGTATTTCCCTTTCTATGAATATCTGTGTACCGTTATCTTGAGCATATTCTCCAAGGGCATCCTGTATGTCCGTATGAACTAGGTCTCCAAGTCTGAACAATCGCAACGTATCTTCATCAATTGGCTTTGGCTCAACCTTTGCAATGTGCTGAAAATAATGTTTACGCATACACATTCCTGACGCAGATGCGTGAAACCACTTTTCGTGACCATCGTATCTCTTCTTTTGATGAAGGTTATTTGTTTTTGCTATGTATTCGTTATAAATCCCTATAATATCAATCACTTAAAGTGCTCCTTACAGGAGATATGTCTTTAAACACTAACTCTTTCCGCATCTCCGATTGTGCCCACTTATCTAGTTCAAGTAATTCTTTAGATTGGGCTTTTTTAACAACATCTATTGCTTTCTGAACCCCTGTTATCTGATGAAACAGATAGTCACTCCTAGGGTCATTGCTCCATTCATCCTCAATAGTTGATATTGTATTATTCAAATCTTTTTCTAAACTCTTTAACGCATTAAACATCTGTTTTTTTCCTAATCTTCTTTAAATATTTCTGATACTGAATACTTGTACGTCCTTGGCGACTTAAAGTTTCATTTAATTTTCTTCTTTGCCTTTTTCTGTTCTTTGCTTCTTTGTTTGGCATATTTATCCTTTTAATAATTGGCGGGGGTGGACATTTGTTTGACATTGACAGTAAACAAATGGAGTAATGATGCGGAGTTCCACCACCCCCAACCAATAATGTTTTAATTATCTATTATATGGACTTAAAAAAACCTTTAAACCCCTAGCCACTTTATCCATAAAATCGTGTACAGGCTTATCGTCGAATAATTCAACCAATCTATCGTAAACTTTTTTATCTTCTAGTTTAATAGATGAAAAAACCTTACGTCCACGAATAGTACCTAATCTCGTTTCCCAATACTTAGCACTATCTACTGCCACTTTAAATCCATTTTTTCTTGTAGTACCTAGTGGTCTACCTTGTTTTTTTGTCATTTTTCTTTATCCTTCTCTCTTTTGTTACCTTTCTTACCTGTTCTAACATAAACTCTGAAAATTTATCTGATATTTCTTTCTTCTGTTTATTAAACGCACTTGATTCCAAAAAGTTCCCATTATATTTATATAATTTTTTAATAAGACTTGAGTGGTCATCTATTAAATCAGAAATTTCCGACCAATGTTTAAACTGTTTTGATGTCTTGGTAAAATGACAATTTTGACATCTTGTTTTGCACTTGCTAATTTCTTTCTTTATAACTTTCCAACTATATCCATTCCTAACGAGGTACATTACCCCTTCTGATTTATATATTTTCTTATCTTTTCCGTTCACGTGGTCAAACACCATTGCAGATGGATGGTAAACCTTTCCACAATCCACGCAAGGATTACTTAGATAACCTATTAATAATTTCACATAGTTCTCCAAGGCTCTTCTTCTTTTATTTATCATAATTTGGTTTATGCATTTTTTCTTATTGTTTTTATAGTATTTTTTATTCGTTTCTGATTGACAGGCTTTACAAGAGGATTGCAGACCATCTTTCCTGACGCTATTAGTACCAAAATAAGCCAATGGCTTACTTTTTTTACACTTATAGCATCTCTTTAATTTCTGCATCCTAGGAGGTCAGGGGAGGTTACGAGATAAATAAAAGGAAAGTAAAAAAAATCCGCAACCGCCCCTAAACCAATCTATCAATTTTGATATTAATTTTCAAGGGATTTATGAGGCAAATTGGTAGTAACATTGCCATCCACAATCATCATCGTGCCAACTTATTTCGTTTATTGATAAGCCTGTATGTTCTTGGACATACGATATGTCTTCTGTACGTATTGGCGACCAATGACCAAATGAGAAAAATCTCTCATCGTTCATACCCTTAAAACTCAATCTGTTCTTTTTTATTCCACGCATCCCCAACAATAACACTATCTTATGCTCTATTGGTGTACTTGGTTTCATTTCTTCTAATTTCATATTTATATTCCTTAATAACTTTGATGTCCGTGTAGTTCCATATGGCAATTACCACACAGAACAATACATTTTTTTATTTCTTTAAAAATGTTTTTTAAACTATATCCGTCAAATAACATCTGACCTACATTTGCTTCTTTTGTAGAATCGTGATGATGGAATTGCAATGCCCAAGTAGTAAATTTCTTTCCACGTTTTTTCTTTGAATATCCACATTCCACACACGACAAACCTTCTTTGTACTCTTTAAATTTTCTTGCCTTCTCCATTCTACCATTAGGTGTTTTTTTCTTATGTGCCCAATAACATTTATTTGTAATGCAGTACCATCTTTTATATTGATTGCCAGACTTGTCAAATTTTCCTGTATTAGCAAAACAACCAATATCCATAGAGATATTACATCCTTTACAAGTTCTTGTTTTTGTCATATTCTTCTGAGGTTAGTTAGGTAGTGGTTTTCTAACGATTCAAATCAAAAGACTCCGAGTTCCTTACCCATATTTTTAAATGGATTACCCATTGAGCACAGAACATTTCGGCTACCTAACTAATCTCTTTTTACTCTACCCTACAATATAGTCTTTGGCAATCTCGAAAGCCTTAGCCTTCTGTCTAGCCCTAGTTCCATTTAGGATATTGCTACCATTTTCTTTTTCTCTGTCTGAAATCATATGGTCAGCCCAATATGTTACAGCAGAGAACCATCTCCAAGCAGTATTACCACGTTCATCCTGACCATCTGAGTTAGCATATGCCCAATCAAGGTCAGCCATTTGGTGAGAGTGTCTTGTAGAATACTTAGACTCTGACCAAGATTCCTTACCATTCTTTCTTATCTTCCTAGGTTTTCTCACAGCACCAAGAACATTAGCGAACTCTTTTCGATTCCTAAACTCTTCCCACTTTGTGTCTTGTAATCTATTGACCACATCGTAGTATTCCATTATGGAATCCCCCGCAATCTTCAATTGGTTCTGATAGTTTTGTATCCTAATGGAAGAGTTACGTGTATGCTTTGCCTTGAATAAGATGTCTGATGCTGAATTAAGCATAAACGAATTCATACATCTAGTGTCTACTACCTTTATCGTACTTTTTAAGGCTACAGAGCCATCGTGTGATGTTCCAATCCACATCTTTGGATTTAACTCAGTACCATCGAATGTTAGATTTGGTAAATCATCGTTTTCAAGTTCAATGAAAGCCAACCTATTACTCTTAAGTTCTCCTGAGCCTGTTATCCTGTATCCAAAACCTTCTAACTCATATGCAATCTCTTCAAGTTTCTCCAATTGAATGGGATGATAACTCGATGGATGCACATATACCACTTCGCCATTGTCCATCATATCGTTTCTGTTCGTACGTTCAACAGCGTGAAAGCCGTGAATAGGTTCAAAAGATGTTCCACCTTCAGAGTTCGTTACTTCTCTATACATTCTTACAGGTCTTACATCGTGATTGAATATTCTATTACTCACTTAACCCCCTTAGTTTATACTTCGCTTTAAGATATCAACCTCATCAGCGATGTAGTTAGTTATGTCCTCAATGTCCAACGATACGTGCTTTAACATATCAATCAATGCTCTTTTATTTAATTCATCATTGATTCCTTCTGTGTACGCATACATCTTGAACACTTTCAGTTTTATTTTTTCTAATCTGTCTATTTCTTTTTTCATATCTATTATACGCCTTTATCTTTTAAAAGTTCCTTTATTATTTAATCTTTTCTTTCGTAATTAACCAATGTTAATAAAACCGAATCTTCTTTCTTGTCTTTTATATACCAATCCACTACGTCAGTTTTTGCTTCTTCCATAAATTTATTTTTTTCTTTTTCATAGTCTTTTTCATTAAAGAATTTCCCTTCTTGTTTTCCAACCCAGACATCTTTTTCTTTGGTTGTGAATTTTCTATATGTCTCTTTATTTTCTTCACGTGGGTCTTTTACACTTCTACCCATTATAATATCTACATATCCTATTTGTTTCTTTTCTTTATCAAGAACAGGAAAGCACCATGCAACAGTATGTTCTTCATCATATAAAAAATCCTCTGCATCACTTTCTGTTAAATCTATATATGTTCTACCAATTATATTTTTCATTATTTTTCCTTTTTTTTGCGTGCCGTTTACTCTTATACGCTTAGAATCTCAAAAAGTTCCAAATTAATTTTTATCAATATCCCATCTACCACTTTTAATCTCGGTAGGTTCTATCTGATGCATATACATACTCGGTAATGTTCCAACATATATGTATACTGAATCTCTTGAATCTGACCAACCTTTTAACTCTTTTAAATCAACTCGCTTAAACAATCCCTCATCAATGCCTTCAACTATATCAAGCGTTCTTAGAGTACCTTCATCTATTTCATATTTTTCGCCCCAAATATGGTCATCTTCATCTCCTTCTTCTATGAAGGGGAAACCGCTTTTTGAATCATACATCTTAAATCCCTTAACTGCTACATCCATAAGAAATTTAGAATCTCTCATATAACTATGTAACCTTCCACCTTTTTTAAGTGTACCATATACAATTACTTTCATTTTTCTTTCTCTTTATCTTTATTTATTATACCCCATCTCTTTCTTAATGCTTGTATCAATTTCAACCTTTCGCTATCATTCATCTGTGACCAAGCCTTTGCACCTATTGTCCATAACTGCTCACGCATTACAACGTCTATTCCCATTACAGCCTGAGCCTTCCTATATTTATCAGAAAGATACTCATTGTCGTTGTATATAAAATCGTCATTAGTCATTTAACAGCCTTTGTTTGCCATTGACAAAGACAATCATTTCTCGCCAACTATTCAAATTATGTTCAACAATGTTCAATTTTGATTTTAAATGCATAACATACACCATACATAAAACCAATAATATCAATAGTATATCAATCATTCTCTTCCTCTTTTATGTATTTTTTCTCTCCCCAATCACAATTTGACCAATCTTCCAATTCTATGTTTTCTATGGTAGAGCAATCTTCTCCAATATCCACATTCTCCATCGCTTCTTTAATTGAATTTGCTTCTGTTGACCAAGTTAAAGTAAGTGTTGTACTTCTTGGAAAAACTCTTTGTTCAATTATATATTTTTTACTCATTATTCATTCTCCCCAATGCTACCCAAAATAATTCAGGTGTTAATCTTTTTAGGTTACCTTCCTTGCATCTTTTCGCCATAAGGCTTACTTGCAGTTTTAATTCATATTCAATACTTTCAATAGCACCTTTACCTAACTGAACTCCTTCGTGCTTAAACGCTTGTTTAATGTATTTTTTATTCATTACTCGCTTTCCTTTTTAAGCATTAATCTTTCATTAATTTCGGCTACTATATCATCTTTTAATTCTTCATCTCCATTGGGATGCATAAAAGTTTCTATCATATCCCCGAGGACAAAGTGTTTATCAAATAGCATTGAAATAATCTCATCTAATACGTTCCCTAGAACTTCGTTGTACCTATCTTCTTTTTTTGACATTACTTACCTTCCTTTTCAATAAATCTAAGAACTCCCCCATATTCAGATTCTAAATCTGCTACTATTGTAGATTCGACTGGTGTATATATCTGATGTAAAAGCCAACTAATCTCTTCTTCTCTTTCTTTATCTGAACATTCGTATGCAATCCACTCTGCCACTTTTTTTATTTTATCTTTCTTTGTCATTGTTTTTTCCTTTTTTTATTATACGCTGTACTTTTAATTGCGTTCCAAAATTTAAACTCAATAAATTGTATTCATTTGTTCTTTCATCATTAGACATACCCTCGATTTTTATATCCCTATCATCTAGGTATTTAATAGCCTGTTTTACTATGTCGCCTATGCTGTAATCGTATGATAGAGTAACGCTTTTATTGTGTCTTGTATCAGTTATTTTAACCCTTGAACCTAGGTAATTTGTAGCCCCTAGATATTTAACCTTAAACCCTCTAAGGTTGTTTAATTTGTATGATTCATTACTTACTTTATATTCGTAATTGTATTTCATTTTATTTATCCTTTTATTATGTTTTTAAATTCTTCTTGTACTGCGTATTTCACACCATCTAAACACCATTCAAACTGCTCTTGTTCCGTACAATCTTTGTATTCGTCAGAAAAAAAATCTTTTAAATTTTCTTTGTGGTTTGTTTCTGTGTCATCTACTAATACCTCGACACCATCAACTTCTATGATTACTTTTACTTTTTTCATCTTTAATTCCTTTTCTTTTTATACGCTTTAAATCTTAGAAAGTTCCAAGATTTATTTATCTTGAAAACATTTTTAATGTTTCTACTGCCCGTGTTAATTCTGCCCTTTCTTTTGTTATGCCGTCCAACAATGAGTAAAACCGATTATACTTTAAGTATTTATTGTATCTTTTTTCTAACATATTCAATCTTTTGTTTAAATGATATATTGCATATTTGTATTTTTTCATTTTTGTTTCCTTTTTTTGGTTTGTTTTCATACCCTATATACCCCAAGGGTTTAATAAAGTTCCATATTTTTTAAACTTTTTTTTATTTTGTGTGGGTGGTTGTGTGGGAATAGTAAATAACATATATAAATAAATCTTAATACTATAGTAGTATTACATAGATTAAATAGTATATATAGTATAGTATAGTAATATAGTATATATAGTATATATTCGCCCAAAAACGTACCTACTTGCATACTTTTACACATAGTTTTCCACAAGTTATCCACATATGTTGATAAGTACCTACGTGCATACGATAAATTATTATTTTTATTATACTTACGTGCATATTGTGTAATTACTTGCGTGCATAGTATTAATACCTACGTGCATAGTACGTGCGTGCATACTTTTTTATATATTTACTTACCTACTTACCTACTTACGTGCATACAATAATAGATATATGTTGATATTTTTGGGCAAAAAAAAAGCCCCATCCGAAGACAGGGCTTTTCTTATCTAACCAGAGTAGTCAGCGTTATCACAAGCAGAGCAGAATCCACTATTTTGGGTGTATCTTGTCAATAGTGGTACCTTGCAAAGATTACAATTAGAATAGTCAACCTTAATAGGAAGATTTTTCTTTTTGTTTTTCTTTGTGGCTTTTGAAGTGTATCCTTTATCTCTATAGTACACATATGGAGTGTTCCAAGTAGTACACCATTTATAAGAATCATTAGAATACCACACGTTATCTTGCCATTTTCCTAATTCCTCATTAGAAATAAGATAATCGCCATTTTCATCCAAAAATACCAATTTTGATGAACCGATAGATTCCTCGATTAAATCACAAATGGCACCATTTCGAATGAAATTAGATGGCAATCTCTTTAGGATGTGTTCATTAAACATACTGGTGTCGCTTCTTTTTTTGTCGTTTTTGACAAAGTTAATGACACCATTATGAATGAATCCAAGACCATTCCTAATTTTGAAAGGATGACAATTTTCAGCATTGGTTTTGCCGTGGGTTGTTATTCTGAAATGAATTGCTGAAATGGGATTGCCATTTTTAACGACATTCTTAACGTAAGAACTCCAAAAGTTCTTGAATGAAAAGAAGCCTTTAACCAATTGCAATGCTCCATTTTTTACAAACATATAACCAGCCCCATCATCATTGTTTTCAAAGCACGTTTTTAACGTGGCTTTTTTGATGCTTTCGCCTTCAGGTTTTAGTATTGCTATACACATATCGCTAGTTCCTTTGTGTCTGAATTGAATGAAAAATTGTCCATTTCTTGGCTGTATTCCCTGTTCATTCTTTGAGTTACTGTTCTAAATGAACCATAATTACGTCTCATTAGAAAGAAACATAAATTTTGGTATTCATTTTGATTTTTCTCTAGGAATGAAAGGTATGAATTAAGCCCTTCCGAACTTCCTGCAATCTTCATTGATGTAACTTTTGCCCATTGCAGTAGTGACCGAACAAACTCAAGATTTTTGCTAAAACTTTGAAAATTCAAAGTCCCTCTGAAAATCCTAAATTCTACTGTATTTCGGTTATGGAGATTAATGGCTGTACTTCTTTCCATATACTCCTGTGCTACTGTATGGCTATTGATACATCTAACTAGTTTTTCATTCATAGGCAGACAATCATCCATATCAGGGTTTCCCCATTCTTGTAGTTTTTCGCCTGTCCTTTGACTAATGTCTAAAATGAAATCGTAGTTAGAGGGGTTGTAAACAAACTCAATAATCTTCTTAAGATTAAATGGTTTAATCGCCTTTCTTGAAACGTGGATATGCATCCCCGAATCTTTAGCAGAATAACCATAAAGCCTATTTTCTCTCAACTTTTGGAATAAGGTATAAAATACCTCCTGACCATATAATAGCCAGTAATTCCAACTCATTGGCTGAGAAACAACTTCCACAAAACAAGTGCAATCATTTTTACAGTAGAGTAGACTTTCTTTCCCTGTAGAACCCTTTCCAAGAAGATGCACAAGACTTGCTAAATCCCCATCTTCAATTCTAGGAGATTCTCCATTCGTGTCGGTTTCTATCTCTACTCCAAAATGCTCATAATAGTGTCGTTTATGCTCTATGTGTCCATAATTATCATAAGTAGTCAAAGGTGGTGTTTCTTGCTTTCCACGTTTTATCCTATGAAATAAGACATCAGGCTTTTCACTATAACCCATTACATTAGCACTTTGGTGCATACACTGTGAGCAAATACCATTTTTTAATGATAATTGCCCCCGATTACAGTATGAACAGTGTTCTAACGATTCATAGCAATCATAACAAAGACCAATGCCCGCTTCGTATGACCTATAAATATGATGGGGTTCATCACATTTGTAGCAAGTCGGAATAGGCTTCGGTATGTTTGTTATGTCTTCTAAATGATTATCCCTAAACTTTTGAAGTCTAGAGATAACATTCCTTTTGATGTATGTTAATACGTTTTTCATTGTATTTCCTTATTATTTACTGTTTTTAGAAATTATTACTTTCAAATCTAGTTCGCCCCCCTTTCCGTATGTCACTCAGTATATGGTTAACTGATGTATCGATTTCATCGGGTTCGGCAATACTGCCCCTATGAGAGTATTCTTGAATTATCGAATACCTTTACACTCATCCATTAGATTTTATCTCCTGTCTTCGATATCTAGCCCCTTAATCGAACAGTTCAGGAACAGAAGAAATAATATATGTATGCTATAAAGACGAAAGCACATAAAAAAAGTTCCCATTTATTTTTAAGTCTACATATTGTTAGACATAGAGCAACGTATGTGATGGTTACCGATGGTAAGTGTACCTGATTGCATTGAGTCTGCCAACGTGCAACCCATCGAAATCGATTAACTCAATTCGACTTACTCAACCCGAATCGGCTTAGGGGGTGTACTGCAAATATATATAAGACAGACACAGATGCTGATATAATTTTTTTCAATTTTTAGAGAATCGGGTACTATTTATACTTGACAAGGTATTAACTGTATACTATTTTAGATATAGATAAGCTATATATAGATAAGCCATACTATACTACTATACTATATAGCTAAGCCATACTATGATACTATTCTATATCTTGTAAACTACTATTCTATATAGCTTAGTAATACTATGATACTATACTACTATTTTAATTAGAATAGTAGATGGGTTTTATATTGAAAATCATTTAATGCTACCACTTTGTATACCCTATGCTTTAAATTAGTCTATGGATTTGAATAGGACAGAAGATAGTACCCGAGTTGAGCGTGTAATGACGATTGATTACACGAATGATAGTGTGTTTACTAACTGCAACGAGATAAGACGGTTAGCCAATGAGATTAGCCTATTCGATATCATAGACCCATCTTCTTCCATAGAGGGAAAGTTGATGGAGATAGTATCACGTGCAAGATGTCTAAATGAATTTGAGATATTACCTGATGGTGAGCGTTGGTTTGGTGAATCATCAAGAGAGGAAGCCCGGGGGGAGTAGGACAGGTGCGTGTTTATAATCACAGTGCGGGAGCGGCTTTCTATGTATAAAAGAACCATAAAAGGACAAGAATATGTCTTATACGACAATGAAAAGGAGTTTAGAGAACATAGACCTAAGACCAATCTACACGATGATTGGAGAACTGCAAGGACAAACCAGTGGATTAGGTCAGATGATGGTAAGGTGGTCAAGGTCATTAAAAGAGGTTCCATCGCAAGAGGTAAGAAGAAGGTTGACTACATTAGGACTCTACTCGGCATGGCTAATTGCGAGAGGACTCCATTTCTTGGCGGTGAGCCTGTCAAAGATATTTGGCGTTTTGGCAAGGTCTCTTGGTACGAAAAGACATTAAATGGTGGTTTATCCATAAAAAAGCGTATATTTGCAAAGTATGTTGCATCAGGTCTTAAGCCACTTGATGCATATATGAAGGCTTTTCCAGATTGTGAAAGTGAGGATTATGCCACAAAACGTATTCAGGTGCTTTTAAAAAGCGAAAAGGTGAAGAACTTGATAGATAAAGAAATAGAAGTATTACTAAGTGATACTGGAATAACAAAGACCTATCTTTTGGAACAGACCAAAGGAATAGTTGATAATGGTGATGCACGTGATTCAGATAAGTTGAGGGCATTAGAGACCTTAATGAAGATAGCGGGAATGCTTAATACAGAGAAAAAGACCGAATCATTGGCTTTAATCCAAGAGTTCACAGGGTTTAGTCAAGAAAAATTAAATGCATTTAGAACAGGGGAGCTAACAGCAGGTGCCAAGGAATAACATATTAATCCCCATAAGGTTTGCAACTGAACACGAATTACATGAATTGATATGTGGCACAGTTCATTGCCCCGCTTGCGATTGTCAACTAATGGGTAAAAACGTAATGAATAAAATGCCTATTGTCGATAAAAGCAACAATCTAGATGGTTGGATGTGCGAATTATGCGATAGTGTGTTTGATTTACAGGATAAAATGATAGATATTGGAGAATTTGACCTGTATGACCAAGAGATTGCGGAAGCGTGACCGATAAAACATTACTTGGAATGGCAAATGGAGGTTTTGTGCCTACTGAGTCTTCGTCTACTAAAGTACACAGCAATATAGATAATTTGATACTTCAATCAGAGTTAGATAAATTTGCTCAAATTGGTGTTATGTATGCAGATAAAACCCCAGAATACATCGGCGGTACTGATGATGTAGTAGCAAATGTGGCATTGTCGCCACTCATAGCCGCTATGAAAATTCCATCTTTATTAAAAATGATAAAGGATATTGGGTTAAAGAATCCATTATACCACTTCACTTCTGTTCCAAAAGCAGGCGGTATAATTAAATCTGGTACAATAAAAGGGGCTGAGAGAGCTTTTCCCGGTCAAAGCTTTAAAGGAGATTTGCCTAAAATAGAAAATATTCCATTTAAGCAACTTATGGAAGAAACAGGTTCATCTTATGAAAATTTATTAAGGGGGGCTCGTTTTGGTAAATTTAGGTCTCCTGCAGTTTCAGTTACTAGAGACCCTAAGTTTACTTCTAGACCCCATACGCACGTAGGAACTGATGTTAGATTTATAATGGATAGGGATGAGATGATAAAAAAGGGCTTAAAGATAGAGCCGTTTGTTGAAGGGGGGTTTGAAAAATGGCGTCAATTATATGGAGGAAAAAGCTTAGGTGATATTGCGTCAGGAAAATTATATAAAACAGGTGTTAAACCCAACCCCATGTTTGAATTTGAAGAGAGAGTTAGAGGTAATATACCTACTGAAAATATTAAGTTGATAGATTTATTAAAGTTCCCAAAATGGGCAATGGAAGATGAAGTATCAGGTATGGCTTTGAAAAAGGCTGATTTTTTACACGACATATTAAAGAAGAAAATCCCAATCATGATGAGCGAAGAAGCCAAAAGTTCGATAAAACAACTAGGTGGTAAGGAGCTTTTAACATCTAAGGAGTTTGAGAAGCTTATGAAAGCCCCAACATATACGTATAATCCGTTTAAGTTAATAATGGAAGATGAAGTATATAAATGAGTAAGGCTAATTTTAATATAACCCCAAGTCCAAAAGAAATGAAACAACGAGATAAAGTTCTCGCTGATTCTTTTAACAATCTTATATACTTTGGTAGAGCATTTTTACCAAAAGATTTCTTGCAGAAATCAGAATCTGCCCCCTTCCACTACGAAATGGCTGAAAAGATGATTGATACCGCCCCCGGTGCTAGAATATGTAACATCATTCCTAGAGGTCACGGTAAATCTGTGGTCGCAAAAGCGGCTATAATGCATAAACTCTGTTTTGCGGCTGAGGATGACCAACATTTCATTGCTTGGGTATCTGAAGAACAGAGTCAGGCTATTGACCATTTAAAATATATCCGTTCTCATTTTGAGAATAACAAGATGATTAAGTATTATTTTGGGAACATGGATGGCGGAAGTGCTGGAAAACGGTGGACAGAAAAAGATTTGGTCACTCCAAAAGGAGATAGGGTCATAGCAAAGGGTACATCTCAGCGTTTAAGAGGTCGTGCAGAGGTAGATGTTCGTTATACAGGGATAGTTCTTGATGATTTCGAGTCGGAATTGAACACAAAGACACCGGAGCGTAGAGCCGATATTAAAAAGTGGATTGTATCTACTGTGTATCCTGCATTAGAAGAGACCCCCGGTAATGAGGGTTGGATATGGTTATCAGGTACGATTGTTCACTATGATTCTTATTTGCAAATGACATACGATGGTTGGAAAAAGGCAAAAGAAGATAAAAGACCTTACCCTTGGGATGTTAATTTTTATAGAGCCATTGAAAATGGTAAGCCACTATGGGAATCGCAATTCTCTGAAAAGAAGTTACAAGCAAAGAAGCGTGAGTTCATAGAAGCAGGTCTGGTCAATAAATTTGCTCAGGAGTACATGAATGATGCTAGAGATGTGACCAATGCCGCCTTTAAGATAGATAGGATACAATATTACAACGGTCGTTTTGAAACTAGAGGAAAAATGCCTTTTATCATAGAAGGTCAAGATGCTATTCCAATCAATGTGTACATTGGTGTGGATTTAGCGGCTACTGCAAGTGAAACATCTGACTTTCAGGTCATATTGGTCATGGGAATAGATGCAAATAATAATAGATATATTCTTGATTACTTTAGAGAACGTATTCCCGCATTTGACGTTCCACAAAAAATAATTGAATATGCGAAGAAATATAGTCCAGTAAGGCGTGTGACCATAGAAACAGTAGCGGCACAAGAGATGGTAAGAGATATGGTGACCCGAATGTCTGCTAAAGAAAAAAGATTAATGCCCGGATTGTTCAAAGGGGTCAAACCACCAGCGAGAATAAAGAAAGAAGATAGACTAGAAACAGCTCTTGGGCAGATTGTAAACTCAAAAAAATTATACATTTATAGACATATGACAGAGATAGTAGACGAGTTCTTTGAACACCCAAAGCCAAGAAATGATGATTTATTAGATGGTCTCTATTATGCTGATTACTTTGCAAAAGCACCAAAAACAGACAAAATGGATGTTGATGATATTGATAGAAAACAGGATGAGTTTGATTTATATAAGATGAAAAAGACCTATAATTGGATGACAGGTGCAAAAGCGTGAACTAAGTCAATGTTTTTATTGTATTTTTATTAACTTATTACGTATAATATGACCAATGCCTAAGTTTGGAAAAAGGTCAAAAGAACGTCTAAAAGGCGTTGATGCTAAATTGCAAAATGTTTTGAACGAGGTTGTTAAGCATTTTGACATAACTGTTATTGAAGGATTGAGAAGCCAAGAAAGACAAAATGAATTGGTTGCACAGGGTAAGTCAAAAACAAAATTTGGAAAGCACGTTCTTGGAAAAGCTGTGGATATTGCTCCTTATCCCATTGATTGGGATGCTCGTGATGATTTCCATTATTTGGGTGGCTTCGTTCTGGGAATCGCCGCAAAGTTGGGGGTTGATGTAAGATGGGGCGGAGATTGGAACGCATCGAGTATGTATAAAGGAAAACGCACGACAAAGGATAATAACTTTGATGACCTAGTGCATTTTGAATTGAAAGAATAATGCCGGGAACAACTACAGATACAGTGCCAGCAATGCTAACTCCCGGTGAATTTGTAATTAAGAGGGAATCAGCGAAAATGTTAGGGTTACCATTTTTAAGAAAATTAAATGAGGTATCAGATAATGCCGCTCACGAAAATATAGATGCATTGATTGGTCAAGCACAATTAGCAAACATGAAACCAATGCTTAATGGTGGTAATGTAGTACCGGGTTATGAGAATGGTGACGTTGTTGAGAATGAGTCACAGGTTGAAAGGGCACGCCGATTACATTCTTTGAAGTGGAAGCCCAATAAGAATATGCCACTTCCAATACATCTTCTGAATAGAATTGACCCTTCTATGGCTAGAAAATATGCGGAAGGAATAGGCTATGAAAATGGTGGAAATGTTGTAAAAGACGATGACCCATTGCAGATTGACATGAGAATGAGAAATCCTTCAGTATACGCTGGAAGTAAAATAAGTCCATTTTGGGGTGACACGGTAGCAGTTCCAGATGCTTGGATGCAACCAGCGACAGAACAAATGCCAACCCCTGAGCAACAAGAAGCTCAACATGCAAAACTTTTAGAGCAATTGAATAAAATAAGAATTGAGCAGTTAATTGAAAAGCTAAAAGAAGAAGAAATATTCAACCCTCAAAGTCTTGACTATAATGGAGGAGGTAGGCTTAACATACAGGAAAAAACAAATTCTAAAGGTCAACCATGGTCTGATTTTATGCAAATGTTGCCATATTACGAATCACAACAATCTCCAATCCCAAATAGACCACCTCTCCCAAGATAAATGGCAAAAATAGAAAAAGATTCAAGAGCAGAATATAACGAACAACTCTTTAGAGACTGGAGAGATGCAAGGGTTGATTGGGAAGAAGAAGCTCGTAAGGATATTGATTTTTTCCTTGGTAATCATTTCACATCTGATGAATCAGACGAGTTACAATCTAGAAATCAGGCAGATGTGCCCATGGATAGGACATCGGCGGCAGTTGAAAAATTTAAAGCTGTATTAACAGCAAGACCCCCAGCATTTACAATAACCCCTAGAGAGGATTCTGATGTTAAGGTTGCCAGTGTGTGGAGAACCATTGTGGGTTACATATGGCAAATATCAGATGGTGACTCTCAAATGAAGCAAGCAATACATGATTATGCTACTACAGGAATGGGTTATCTTTATGCTTATATTGATAGAGAATCAGATTTCGGGAAAGGTGATGTCAAGTTCACTTATTTAGACCCTTTTAGAGTATACGTCTCTCCTTCATCTAGAAACCGTTGGTACGATGATGCTGACGGTGTTATCATATCTACTGTTCTGACAGGTGAGCAGGTCATCAACCTTTACCCGGAATTAGATGATGTAACTGACCCAATAACTGGTGAGGTCACAGAAGGTTTAATTCATAGTGTTTCTGAGTATTCAGACATCAACGGAGATGACTACCCATCTTCGCAAAATAAAAATTCAATGACCGTCTTTACTCCAGCAGAAGTGAAAGATAAAGACTATATGGATGTTAAGAAGTATCAGATACTTGAAAGATTTTATAAGGTCAAGGTACCATTTTATCATGTTGTCAATACTCAAGATGGAGAAGAGCTTGTATTGTCAGAAGAAGAGTTCATGAAATTCTCAGCAGAGAATAAGGAAGTTTTAGAAGCGGGATTTTTAGAGATTGCACAAGTCTATCAAACGAGGGTAAAAGTATGTGCTACATTGGGGGAGATAGTTCTTTATGAGGATGTTTTAAATTCAGACATATATCCAATAGTTCCTCTTCCAAATGTTTGGACAGGTACACCTTATCCTAAATCAGACATATCTAGAGCCAGACCAATGCAAAGGCTTTTAAATAAATTATGGTCTCTTGCACTTTCTCATGCTCAAGCATCTGCAGGGTTAAAGTTGTTAGTGCCACTTGGTAGTGTTGATGACATATCACAATTAGAACAGGATTGGGCTAACCCTAATGCTGTGATAGAAGTAGATTCATCTCAAGGCGAGCCACACTATCCACAGCCCTCACCACTTGCTGGTGAATTCTACAAACTGATACAGCAATGTGAATTTTACATTGACTTTATCTTCGGCTTGCCTGAGATGATGCACGGATTTTCTGATAAGGCACCTGAGACCGTAAGGGGAACAGAAAGAATGATTGCCTTGGGTAGTGAAAGACCAAAATCCAAGTTGAGAGACATTGAGTTTTCCATCAATAGATTGGGAAAGGTAATATATAATTTAGCAAAGGGTCATTATAGTTATAAAAAGATGTTTCGTTTAGTTCAGCCTAATAATGACCAAACAGACGTAATGGTTAATTTCTATTCAGATACATCAGGTGCAATAGTTGACATAAAAAAAGATAAGTACCATATCGAACAACACGATATAAGAATTGAACCCGGTTCATCAATGCCTACAAACAAATGGGCAGAACTGAGTGTTTATCTAGAAGCGTTCCAATTAGGGATTGTTGATAGATACGAGGTTTTAAAGAAAAACCCAGAGATTTTTGACAAAGAGGGTATCATGAGACGAACAGATGAAAAACAACAAATGATGCAACAGATACAAGCCCTTGAAGGTCAGTTAAAGAATTTGCAGGGAGACTTGCAAACAGCCCAAAGAGAATCCGTTCAGGATAGGAAGAGAGTGGAAGTTGAGAAATTCAAATCACGACTTTCCGAAGTTAATTCTGATTCCAAGGCGGATAGAAGAGTACAACGTAATAAACTTGAAACAGAGGTGAAGCTCGAAGTAGAGAAATTAGCAAACCGAATCAACCGTGAGGCTGATAAGGCAACTAGTTCTACTCAAAATACCTAGAGACATCTTAAAGGAGTAAAAAATGGAATCGTTAGAACAACAAATTGAGGCGAATGTCGAAGCTACAGCGTATGGAGATGAAAGTACATCAATGGACGGTGTTATTGTAGAGCAATCTGGTGAACAGGTTGCAAATGTTCCCGAAGAAGAACCGGCTTTGGTCGATGAGGCAGAGGTGCGTAAGTTTCAGTCAATGTATGACCGCTCACAAGCGGAATTGCAAGACTTGAAAAAATATGAACCTTTAGTTAATCTACTGGAGTCGAGACCTGACTTGGTTCAAACATTGCAAGAGAACATCGCAAATCCAAAAGGTGGACAGGAATCATCTCCCGGTATAAGCAAAGACGAGTTCAACCCTTGGGATGCATTTACAGAAGATAAATCTGCTTCCAGTCAATATGTAAAAAACCAAATGGAAAACATGGCGAATGAAGTGGTATCTAAGAAAATGGCTCAACAACAGGCAAAGATGCAGACAGAAATGCATCTTAACAACACCGTGAATGAACTTAGGAATACCTATAAGATGTCAGATACTGATATTAAGGGATTTCTAGAGTTTACCACTCAGCCTAAAGAAGCCGTTGGAATTAATAATCTTGTGAAATTGTATCGAGATGTCAGTGGGGTTGGTCAAACAAATACTGATACCGTAAATGCGGTGAGAGCCGCACAAGACGCTCCTCGTTCTGCAGGGGTCTTACAAGGACAACCAGCACAAAAACAAAATGAAGCTGATAAGATGTGGGATTCTATAGTTAGAGCGGGAGGTAGAACGAATGTATTAAAATAATAACTAGGAGAAAAAAGAATGGCTACTTATAATAGTGGACAAGTAAAATTTGGTACTCCGGGTGCGGTTATTGATGGTACGGTTCCATCACGTAGATTATATGATTTTAGTGATAGGGTCGCTGATTTAGCCCCAGAAGAGTCTCCATTTTTTGTTTACTTGTCAAAAGTTGGAAAAGTTCCAACGACGGATTCTCAATTCCGATTTCTAGAAGATAGAACAAAGGTCTCTATGACCGACCGAAGCTTTAAGGTCAAAGGTGCTGATACATTGGCGGCGGCAGGTAGTAATACATCATTACTTGTTGATACCAGTGGTGGAGCGGCTGTTAGTTGGCTTATCAAAGGAATGGTAGTTCAATTTGCACAGAATGTGAATGAAGGCGGCGGTGCTGATACAGAAGCTATCACTCAAGCTACAGCTAGGGTAGAATCTGTAACTCAAAACAGTGCTGACACAACTATTGTTGTAAAAACTATCGCTAATAGTGCTGGTAGTGGTACAACAACACTTGACGATAATGGAGATTGTGTCGTAATTGGAACATCGTATGAGCAAGGTTCAGGTGCTCCAGATGTATGGTCACAAAAAATGGATAATGATTATGGTTATACCCAAATCTTTAAAACAGCTTGTGAAATGTCAAACACAGCACGTGCCACAGTTTATCGTGGTTATGCTGATGAATGGCAACGTATCTGGAACTTGAAACTTCGTGAACATAAAGTTGATATCGAAAGGGCTATGCTCTTTGGTATGAGAGGTTCTCAAGGCGGGATTCAATATACTGAAGGTATAGTGGGAAACATTCTAGTGAATGGAACTGCTACTACTGATGGTACTATTGGTTCTTACTCAGAAGGTGTTCCTTATTTGGCTTCATATGCTACAAGTGAATTGACCTATGATGGTCTACTTACTGCATTTGAAACAATGTATGACCCAGCTCGAGGTGGTTCCAGTGCTAAGTTATGTCTAGCTTCCTTACCAGTTGTATCTCACTTTAATAAATTAAGTGGGTTTATGGAAAATAGTATGGTTGCAACTGAGACTGCGTATAACTTTGAAAAAAGTCAAGGTGCATTTGGGCATAAGATTATGAAGGTTGAAACTGTTCATGGTGATTGCAGTCTTGTTAAAGAACCATTGTTCAGAAATAATGCTTCAGGTCATATGTGTTTTGTTGACTTAGACCACGTTTCATATCGTCCACTTGTTGGTAATGGTGTTAATCGAGATACCTCGGTTACAACCAATGTTCAAGCGGCTGATGAGGACTTGAGAAAAGACATGATTCTTACAGAAGCAGGTCTTGAAGTTTCTCTTCCTGAAACTCATGCTTTGATTAACTTGGAGGGTGTGTAAAATGAGAAGTGATTATCTAAACGCAAATAGCTCATCAGATATTTCAACTGATGGGTTTAGTGAACTAGGTGGAATCAAAAAAGTATTTTCTTTTGCTGGTGACTGCAAAGAAAGTAGACTTGATAGTGCTTCAACAGCATATGCTGATGGTGACATTATACAATATATGGGGGAGTTTGATACAACTACACCAGATGACTATAATGATGCTATAAAAATAGTAGTAACCAAGGTTTTGTTTGTTTGTAAAACTGCCACTGGTACTACTATGACCGGAAGAGTTGATGCCGGAACTTCAGCTAGTGAAGCTGTAAATGGAGCTGTTACTGGTTCGGTAGAACTATTTGGAGCTGGAGCTACTAATCTATCCCCAGAGGGTTATGATTTAGCCACAACTGCAACCGAAGCTGATAAAATTGATTTTAATTCAGCTAATAATTTGGAGTGGTGTGCACCTCATATTGTTTTACCTGTAGCAACTAAGTATTTGTATATGTGTACAAATACAACTATCAACCATGCAACTAATTTTACTGCTGGTAGATGGAGTTGTGTAGTTGAATACACCCTTGTTTAATCTTAAATAAATAAAGATAGCAGTGGGAACTGTGGGGTAGGTCGTATAAAGGGCTTACCCCAAAATCCAAAGGTTTATTATGAAATGTGTTAATTGTGAAAAACCAAATCCTGAAAGATGGTTTAACTGCCGTCATTGCGGGGAAAAAACATCTAAGCCAAGATTCACTACAAATCTGTATATGATGAGTGAAATTGGCAAGAGGACTGATATTGAATTTTCATCTACAACAATAGATGAGGATATAAAACAAAGAAATAAGAAAATTGGTTATGCCTAAAGTTGGTAAAAAGAAGTTTAAATATACAAAAGCGGGTAAAAAAGCCGCAAAAAAATATGCTAAGAAAACTGGCAAGAAAGTAAAATACGGTAAGAAATAATGGCTACATTAAAAGTAAAGATACAAGAAGATATAATACTTGATAATCAGGACTATGGTTCTAAAAGAACATTAGAGATTGCTGGTATAAATGAAATTTATAAAAGAATTGTAACTGTTCCAGCGTCTGGAGATACAACAATTGCCACATTTGCCGCCGCAGTTAGTACGTCTACAGGGGCTTTTGATGTTAATGATGTAAGATATATAAGATTAACAAATTTAGATAGTAGTAACCCTGTCAATGTTGCCCTTATTGGGGCAAGCGACAATGCTCAGTTTGTTGTTGAGGCGGGAAAAAGTTTAATGTTTGGAACGCCTGATGATTTTATGTTAGGAGAAACAGATACGTCTCCAGCTTTTAGTAGTTTTGAAGATTTATCTAAGATACTAGTTGATTCTGGTACCAATGCTGTTAATGTTGAATTGTTTGTTGCGAGCGTATAATGGCAACATTTGAAGTACAGGTAGAAGGATTAACAAGTCTCACGCTAGATGGTAGCAGTGCTCCTACTCAAGATGAATTAACACAATTCTTAACAGATGGTGCTAAAGAGATTATCAATAATTTACCCGGTCATTTATTACCCTTATGTGCATCATCTAATACATTTACATCTGGTAGTGCTGAAACATTGGTTACTGGAAAAATATTAAATGTATTTAGAAATGATGGTGATATCAATCAACCTTGTAGAAAGATACCTGCTAAACAAAAAGGTAGGGTATCAGACCCTGATGACATGGCATATGCGACCATAACAGACCCTGTATTTTTTATAGACAACAACACTTTAGATGTTCTTCCCGCTGGTGGTTCTTGCTCGTATTCTGCGGTTGCATATCCATCGGTAGCTTATGGTGCTAGTGCTATTGCGGCTTTTCCAAATGAAGCAGAGCATCTTGTTGTTTTATATGGTGCCATAAAATCATTACAGAATGTTTTAGCTAACATGGATAATTCCATAGTTCATTCAGACCAAGATGGCTCTTATTCTGCTTCATCTGCTAGTTCTCAAGGTTGGGAAAAAGTAAGAGATTATATTCATTCTGATGAAGATACTGAAATCTCTAGTGCAAGTTTGCAAGCACTGTCAAGTGAAATGCAACAGTTTGTTTCTGAATATCAATGGAGAGAAAAACAACAGGCTAAATTACAGGCTGATTATGAAAAAGGATTACAGGCTTTAGGATAACATGGCAGTACATAAAATATCGGTAAAACAAGTTTTAAGTAGGGTTCGTCAGGTCTTTCCAGATGTTCCTGAGACATATTTAATAAGTTTATTAAATGATGGTTTGGTTGAGGTTGGTATGTATAGCACAAAGCCTGTTCAGGCAAAAATGAGTACAGTAGCAGACCAAATGTTTTATGATATTAGTGATTCTGCTGAAGATTCAAGTGGTAATAAGTTAGAGGCAAATAAAATTTTTAGAGTGGATTTAATGGACGATGATGGTGATTATATTCAAATTCCTCGATTAGTAGATAAAAACATATTATTAATGGATGCAGATTCTAGTGAGTCTGCGTTGACAACACCGGATAGTAAATAATGGCAAGTAATATATCATATCCAGATAAATCAGCAGTTTGGTATGTTGAAGGTGATAAGTTAGCTCTTGTTACAAATGTTGATTCAAGTGGCGTAACTAGGACAACTGCTAGGAAACAGTGGAAGGCTATTAGCGAAGCGGTAAGTAATGGAGTATTAATTCATTATTATGGTGAGCCAAATAAAGTAAGAACTATCAATGATGACATAGATTTAGATAATAGTTTACATCTATCTATAGTAGATTACATGAAGTATAGACTCTTCTTAGATAAGGCTGGTGTTAGTCCAGATGCTGGAATATCCCAATCTTCCATGATAGTTTCTGGAAGTCATGAGAAAAAATTTAGAGATGCTGTAGCAAGATATGGCATGAGAAAAAGAAATAAAACAGGGGGAACTAGGGCAATAGTGCCCTCTGATTTTACTTAAAGTAAAGTAAATGCTTTTATAGCGGTGGTGGTGGAATATAGGGAGTCATTATTATGGCTGACTTACATAAGTATACAAGTAAAGAAGTATTAAACAAGGTACTTCTTGATTCTTCAGGAGATGCAGTAAGTGCATTTTCACACACAACAGCAGAAGCCTTAAATGCGGCTTTAGATGCAACTAATAGTAGATTAAACGTATCTCTCGCAGGAGGTACAATAACTGGCGATGTTACCATTTCAGGTGATTTAACTGTAACTGGTGATAGCAGTGGAGCATATAGTGAGATAATTACTGATGGATTGCAAATTACTAAAGACACAGATGGTGAATTTGTTTCATTAATTTTAGTTAATCAGAGTGATGCCGCTGATACAACAGGCATTATTTCACAAAGATTCGATTTAGAAGATACTACTGGTGCTGTTGTTGATTCTGGTAAGATACTCGTAGGTAAGGAAGCATCATTTACTGATACGGCTTCTACTCAAGATTCTTATATGGCTTTTCAGACGAGCCTGAATGGTACATTAGCTGAACGTATGCGTATCTCATCCGCAGGCAATGTCGGGATTGGCGTTACTCCTGTTGGAGCAAATTTACATATTAAAGGAGCCGCAAGTAATTACGCAGTTTTAAAATTAGAATCTGCATCGGCTAGTCACGGCACAATAGTTGAGTTTGGCGACCCCACAGATGATGATT